>Ga0256404_1001137_pt1 | contig 66548 bp, 51 predicted proteins | sample RumenRJG_01DNA_FD_185990 | JGI IMG/M metagenome (GOLD analysis project Ga0256404, IMG submission 185990) | Bovine rumen microbial communities from Lethbridge, Alberta, Canada - RJG_01 | ecosystem: Host-associated > Mammals > Digestive system > Stomach > Rumen | place: Canada: Alberta | collected... | reverse complement strand
CCTGAGAGAGCAAGCTCTCTCATCGTTTCCCCTCGACTTGCATGTGTTAAGCCTGTAGCTAGCGTTCATCCTGAGCCAGGATCAAACTCTCCATTGTAAAATATCATTGTCTCTTCCCTTTAAAGCCCTAAGGCATCGCGGGGAAAGGATCTGTCTGTCTTTGCTCGGAACGCTCCGGAAACTCAAGAAGTAAACTCATTCTTTTTTTATTAGAATGACGGATAACTTATTTTCACCCGACGGAACTCGTTAAAGCTCCGCCGCTTCCTGTACTGTTTCTCTGTCTGATTCAAACTTTTCAAATATCGCTCTTGCTTAAGTTCGTAACCAAGTTGTAATGCTTGATTTTTGTTAAGCGAGTGCAAAGGTAGCGCTTTTCTTCCAATCACCAAAATATTTCGAGAGAAATTTTCAATAAAAAACGCAAAATATCAACATTAATTGATTTAAATCAAGTAAAAAGCAAGATATTTATTAATTGCGATGTACGGCGAGGGCCAATGATGTCTCTATGTTGTAAATACCACTTCCTGAATTGTAAAGGAAGGAAATCGAGTGCGCTTTTATTTCAATGAATATAGATCTTTGAAGGATTTTGAGCCACCGGATGAAATGGGCATAGAAAGAAAGGAGGGCAGAAAAACGATTTTATCTGCCCTCCTTCAGGAGTTAATTACTTAAATTTCCAAGCTGACTATCATTGAGTGGTGCCGGCTTTTTGCTGGAGTGTACTTTAAACTTATCGAATCCCTCACCATAAACTCCTTGCACGTAGCTTTGAGTGACAAAGGCATTCGGATCGATGTCGTTGATGAGCTGGAAGATCACCCTGCTTTCACGACGCTTTGCCATAATAAATAGCATCTTCACCTCACGACCGGTGTGAAATCCATAAGCTTCTATCACAGTTGCGCCACGATGAGGATAAATAGCTATCTGTGAAGCTATTTCTTTGTATTTTTCAGAGATGATAAAAAACTGTACGTTGCGCTGCTGCATACCGACGACCTGATCAATACAGAAAGCGGTAACATAGAGAACCACGTAGCCATAAAGCACCTGTTCCCAATTGCGAAGCACTAAATAAGACGATGTGATAATGACAATGTCCACCAGCATGATAACCCGTCCCAACGTGATGTCGTAATATTTATGAACAATGGCAGCAATAATATCCGTACCTCCGGTAGATCCGTTTGAAGCCAGTCCCAAACCTACTCCGGAACCACAAAATATGGCGCCAATGATAGAAGCCATGAAGGGCTGGTCGGCCAAAAGATGAACATCCGACAGATATTGCCGCGAGTAATTGGTCAGCAGCGTCAATACAAAAACGCCATAAATGGTTTTCACACAGAAGCGCCATCCAAGAATTTTCAAGGCTATGGCGAGCAGCACAATATTGATCGCAAAGTAGGACCATTGCACAGGAATCCCCAATCCCCAGAACAAAATCGAGGAGATACCAGGAACCCCACCGGTTGTGATGTTATTAGGTAACAAGAAAATGGTCCAGCCAATGGCATAAGACATCATGGCAATGCCGATCATCACATAATCTCGGCATTCTTTAATGAGTTTGGTTTTCTTTTGTGCTTCCATATTAAAAGCTTCAAAACAGATATATTCTTTAATTAAATACCTAAGCCTCCCTCAAACTGAGAGTCGACAAATTTACTTTGACGCAAGCGGCTGTTTGGCGGCACGTCGTGGGTGACCCATATATTACCACCGATGATCGTATCGTGCCCAATTGTGATTCGTCCAAGGAGTGTAGAATTAGAATAAACCGTAACATTGTCTTCCAAAACGGGATGGCGGGGAAATTGCTCTCCATCAAAGTTATTAGAGTCAAAAGGACGGTGACCGGCTGCTCCAAGTGTCACTCCCTGATACAGGGTGACATGATTTCCGATGATACACGTTTGACCGATAACCACACCCGTGCCGTGATCGATGGCAAAATACTCTCCTATCTTGGCACACGGATGAATGTCGATACCCGTCTCACCATGAGCCTTCTCCGTTATGATTCGGGGAATCACGGGAATCTTCATATCCTGCAACACATGGGCCAACCGATAGTGCAGCATGGCTTGAACGACGGGATAACAAAAGATCACCTCAGAAGGTGTAGCCGCGGCAGGGTCGTTGTTGAAGATAGCCTCGACATCGGTGAATAGCAGTCGTTTCACTTCAGGCAACTGGTCTATGAATTGCTGAGCCAGGACTACGGCCCTCTTCTCGTCAGCCTCACACTCCGAACAATGCTGAAACTGTAAGGCCAGCAGGATCTGACGGCTGAGGACTTCGAAAAGCCGTTCCATGTTCACGCCTATGTGGTAGGAGCGCATCTTCTCGTCGTTCTGTCGCCGGTCGAAATAGCCTGGGAACACAAGTTGCCGCACAAGATCAACCACTTCACAAAGTGAAGCAACCGATGGCAAGGGGGAATCGGATCTTGGCACGAACCGTGCTTCCTGTTCTGAAACCTCCGTAAGCAATCTTACATCTTTCTCAAAACTATTGCCGCTTAGTATTGGTTTTCCGTTAATCATGCTGCAAAGATAGTGCAATCGGGGGTAATTTCAAAATAAAACCAGTTTTATTTTTATCTTCTTTTACCCATCGAGGTTCAAGAAAGAAAAAAGTACATCAAACTGTTGTTCTTCATGAGGCAACCAATAAATAATAATGAAAGAGGCCAGCTGCGGCACTATCCGCAACCAGCCCCAAAAAACAGAGATGAACGTTTCTGCCTACGCGGCAGAAACGAAAGCTGTATCATCAACAAGAGAGTCCATGAAATATATCAAAGCAAAAAATTTCTACCGCTTGTGAATTATTTTTTAAAAGCCAATCTTCGCCATGACACCAATTACGGAGCGGGAACCTTCAACATAAGTGGGGAAGCCGATCTGGCGGCCAGAGTTGCCCGCGTCCACGATATATTTCTCGTCGAAGATGTTCTTGCCGAAGACACCCAACTCATAGTAGACACGCTTGGGCTTGAAAGTCCAGCCAGCCGTGAAATTGCAGAGTCCATAACCATCCTGCGTCAACTCAGGCTCGTTGCTGTCCTCGAAGTAGACCTTTGACTTGTAGGAGAAAGTGGGGCGGAAATAGAAAGTCGACTTCTTGACGGGAATCTCAACGTCGGCGCCCACGGTGAAACTGTTCTTCGGAGTGAGGCGGAAACGATGGCCGGCATACTCCTGGGCCTTGCCATCCTCGTCCTTGTCGTTGAACCTGCCGTCGATGTAAGCATAGTTGGCGAAGAGTGCCAACTGGCGCACAGGTGACCAGGCGAGCGAAGCCTCGACACCAAGGGAATGGGCGCGTCCGGCGTCGTCGGCGATATAACGGCTCAACGACTGGTCGAAGCGGTTGGTCTGGAAATGATACCAGTCGTAGTAATAGGCGCAGAAGTCATAGTTGACATGTCCGCCAAACACGGAGCCCTTCACACCTCCCTCGTAGCTGTAGATGATTTCCGGCTTCAAGGTGGAGAGAAGCTCGGGGGAGTTGTTGTAGTAGATGACGCCCGGTCGACGGCCACGCGACGCGCTCACGTAGATGTTGTTGCGGCCCACCATATAGTTGAGAGCCACACGACCCACCCACGACCAATAATTCTTCGAAGTGGACACCTTGCGTCCGCTCTCTGTGGGATTGTATAGCACGGCGCCAAACATGCTGGGCACAGTGGTCGAAGAATAGCCCGACTCCTGATGCTCGTAGGTGCCGCGCAAGCCCAGCGTCAGGTTGAGGTTGCGCCAGATCTTGTAAGAGCCATCGGCGAAGACCTCCAAAGCCTGGTTGGTGCCGTAGTTCTTGCCTTGTTCCTGATAGTTGTCGGGAAGCTTCTGGGCCGAGAGTCCCTTGAGCGTAGCCAACATTGTGGCACCCTGCTCTCCCATGCCTCCCAACACCTGGTCGAGGCTCATGCCCAACTGCGAGAGCAAGCCGTTGATGTCGCCATAAAAGTCGGGAGTGAGTTCCGCTGGCTGCAACTCTCTCGATGGGAACCACTTGCCCATGAGGGCATCGAGCTGGGTCTTGACCAAGGGACGGTAGGCCTCTGGCACATACTGGTTGAGCAGCGGCTCCACCTGGGAAAGGAGAGAAGTGAAACGGCTCTTGAGCTGGTTCTGAATCAGCACGGGGTAGATATACTGCATGTTGGTGCGGGCCATGACATTCTGGCTGCTGTTCTCATAGAAGTAGCTGATTCCGCCAAAGCCCGAAAAACGCTGGTGGTTGTCGTAGTTCATACGAAACTCCTGCGAGAATTGTGTTCCATCGGTTTTCTCCTCACAAGCCAACAAGGGCAGGTAAGTGCCATCGGCGTCAAACTTTTCATCGGAGTTAAAGGCACGGAAGCCCGTGATGGAGCTCAACCTCCAACTGTTGCTGAAGTCGTGGTCTACAAGAAGCGTGGCTCCACCCACATTGCGATGGATGAAGAGTCCCTTGCCCTCCTCCAAGTTGGCAGGGCTGTTGGGGTCGGGGTTGCCAAACTGCGCATAGCCCGTATGGAACGAAGTGCCAGGATAGCTGTCGTGCTGATAGTCCAAGATGAGGTTGAGCGACGTAGCCTCATCTATCCACCACGCCGTGGAGTTGCGGAAGGCTAAGGCGCTCTTTCCGTTGAGCCGGCCGCCGGCGAGGTTCTTGATGAATCCGTCGCGGGCATCGTAGTCGAAGGCGAAGCGGTTGGCGAGCTTGTCCTTCACGATGGGCGTATTGATGAAGCCCGTGGCCTGGCGCGTGTTGTAAGCCCCATAGCGCAGCGACAGCTCGCCGCTGAGTTGGTTTTTGGCCTTATTGCGGATGATGCTGATGCCGCCTATCTCGGCGCCGCGCCCGAAGAGCGTGCCTTGTGGGCCCTTGGCCACCTCCACCCGCTCCAAGTCGTAGAGCTCGGTCACGGAAGCACGAGAGCGCGAGGTGGACACACCATCGAGAAAAACAGAGACGCGCGGCTGGCTGTAGGAGGCGCCGTCGTCGTCGGTGACGCCTCGGATGACATAGCCGGGATTGTTGGGACTCTGTATCTGAATCTGCAGACCGGGCACCATCATGGCCATGTCGTCCATCTGATAGAGATTCAGCTTGCCGAGTCCCTCGCCGGTGACGGCGCTCACGGCCGCCGGCACCTCTATGGCGCTCTGCCTTTTCTTCTGCGTGGTGACTATCACCTCGTTGAGCATTTGGTTGTCGTCGATCATCACGATACGCATCGACTTGTCGGCCTGCTGGTGTTGTTGCTTGTAGCCGACATAGGAGAATTCCAACGTCTCACCGGGATGTCCGCTGATGGCAAACCGCCCGTCAGCGTCCGTCGTGCAGTTGCCGCCATTGGCGGCATTGCGCACCACCACTCCGATGAGTCCCTCACCCTGGGCGTTGGTGACCACGCCAGTAATCATCTCATTGGTCTTGGTCACCGAATTCTCCGGGCCATCCACACGAACTCCTGCCTCCATGCCGAGGGGAAGCATCAAGCCTCCCATCAGCAACATGGCCATTGCACTATACTTCTTATTCATTGGTTGGGAATTAAGGCCGGTTCTAAAAATTAGGTTTAGAAACCAAGCCGTTATGTATATATGTAATTTCGGTCGTCTTCTGCATCTATCGGTCTCAAAACGTCAAGTCTCATCGGTCGTGTAGCCCGCTACACTCCCTCTTCAACTTACGTTTTGAGTCCCGATAGCTGGCAGAATACGCCTCGACCTATTTTTTAGAACCGACCTTAATAATTGATTACTGCCTGATTGTCGCTCGGGGCTTGGTCGGTAGAGAGCGAAGTCACGATGGCGTCGAGCATGGGAGCCATGTTGGGCGCCACGGCCGAAACCTGCTCCGCCAACCGGAGCTTCTCCTTGACGAAATCTTCCGAGGGACGCTCGTCGCCCGCAAGATGGTAGAGATAGGCGTCGGACACCACCTTAACGATGGCGTCTCGCATTGCTGGCGGTGTGTTTTGCGGCAAGTAGCCCTCGGCCATCTTGGCCACGGAGAGGCGTGCAAACTTCTGCGACTTCTGCCAGAGGTCCTCGCCCTGTGCCGCCAGCGACTTGATGGAGCGAAGATTGTATGTGGTGACGCTCATCTTGTCGCCACTCACCTCAATCACGCGGTAAGGATGGGGATAGCTCACCAACGAGCCCGTCTCCACATCCGTCACCGTGGAGTCGCGTGCGATGTCCTGGGAATGGAAGTGGCCCGTGAAGACCACGTCCGCGCCACAGTCGCGGAGCATGCGTCCCACGGCGGGATAGTCGTCGACAAGATACTCGGGAAGAACCACAGGCTGGGCGGAGAAATGGGGCACCACACCATGGTGCATCATCACGACAACCTTGCATCCAGCTTTCTTGGCAGCGTCGGCCTGCTCGCGGATGAAGCGTTGCGTGGCAAGCTTGATGCGTCCGCCCGTAACACAAATGTTCTTGTCGAAGTCGTTTCCCTCGTACTTGCAGGCGTCGATGGCTATCAGACGCAAGCCGGGGGCAAGCTGAGCCACATAGCTGAGCGAAGCCGCATCGCGGGCCAGGGCCTGCCCGTAGCCATAGTCGGCATAGATGGAGGCAAATTCTGAGGGCGACACCGTGGTGGTGCGCCTCGTCTTGTCACCGTCGAAAACCACGGCATGGGGATTATTGACATCGTGGTTGCCGGGAATGACAAACACGCGGACGCCAGAGCGGCGGAGCTTGCTGAGAAAATGGTCGACGAGATACTGGTGGGAGACGCGCTCACCATCCTTGGTCAGGTCGCCCGTAACGAGCACCACCTTGGGATGCTCGGTCAAGAGGCGGTTGGTGATGCTGTCCATGATTTCCACACTCTCGCCCAACAGTTTGCGGTCGGAAGAAAGATAGTCTTGGAAAGCCTTGCCGTCAGACTTGAGCAGTTCGGGCGCCATCAAATGGACATCGGAGACGACGCACATTTTCCATTCGGAATTGCCTTGCGCCCTGCCCATCAGACAAAGCACGGAAAACAAGAGTAGAATAATTTTGTTCATCTTTACATCTTATATAATTTCAGATGCAAAATTACCACCCAAGCATTACAGACTTCCTACAATTTGTTTAAAGAGAAAAGATAAGCGTGTTGCAATCGTTTTTCAAGCCAAAAGAAAACACAGGCGCGGCGCCCCCCCAACCTCATTTTCTGTCCAAGGCGGCCGTCATCTGTTCCACCCGCTGACGCATGCCCTCGATGTCGAGCACTCCAAAAGCGAAGCCCTTGCGCGTCAGCTCCACGGGCAATCGGTCGTCGTATTTGTCGAAGATGGGCTTCTCGTTGGGATAGAGCAGTGAGAGTGGGTCGATGGGCTTCCCTATCTCCTCGCGCATCACCTCGGCCAACCGCAGCGGACTCACCTGCAACGTGAACTGCATCCAGAACGGACGGTTGGAGTCGAAGCCCTTCAGCCCCACACGCGGCCCCACCTTGATGCGCAAGAAACGCTCCAAGGCCAAGAAGGCATAGCTGCCCAACCAGGGGAAGAGCGCATACATGCTGCCCCCCAACGGCAGCAGCCACCTCGCGCCCAGTCCAGAGTGGAGGGCGGCAGCCTGGGCCTGCAGCAACCGCTGGCGGGCGTGGGGCAGAAGATAAGGATAGTCGTGGGCAGAGTCTCTGAGGACGGGGTTGGAGTCGGCCCCGACAGAGGGGAGCGTCTTTTGGTTGGCCGTGGTATCGGCCTCGAAGCCCTCAAGGAGAAGACGACGCATCCGCTCAAGGATATGGGTATGGATGTCGCCCGGCTCATCGCCAAAATAGGCTGGCACGATGCCCTTCACGGGATGGCAATAGACAACGTGGCGCTTGACGTCCACCTCCTCCACCACCCACACATGGCCGGCGATGGCTATCTTGTCGTTCACGGGAGGCGGCTTGACGATAGTGCCCAACTCCTGCGACTCGCAGCGCACGCTGTATTCCTCGTTCTCCTGAAACACGGCATAGAACTTGAAATTGTTCACTTCGCGCTCTCCGGCGATGCCCACGATGAGACCGCCACGCTCCGTCTGCTCTATGTGGTCTGTCTTGAGCAGATGGCGCAGCAGGACGCGGAAGTCATCCTGCGTGATGTTGCGGAAATAGTTGAGTGTCAGCACCCGCGAGGCCAACTCGGCGGGTGTCATCTCGCCCTGCGAGGCCAGCGTGGCCATGGTCTGGTGATAGAGCAGACTGTAGGGCAAGCGGCCTGTGCGGGGCGGCTCCACCCACTTCTCCTCCAAATAGAGCTGCACGAGGGCGATGGCCTGGAGAAGCTTCCATGGAATGGTCTCGGGCAGGAGCGCGCGAGGCTCGGCGGGGTCCTCGCGGATGACGAACCACATTTCGGAGGGTTCGCTGCGACGCCCCGTGCGCCCCATGCGCTGCAAGAAGGAGGACACCGTGTAGGGAGCGTCGATTTGGAAGGCGCGCTCCAAGCGGCCGATGTCTATACCAAGCTCAAGCGTCGACGTGGTGCAGACCGTGACAAGACTTCCCTCCTCCTTCACTATCTGCTCCGCACTCTCGCGATAGGAGGTGGAGAGATTGCCGTGGTGGATGAGGAAGCGGTCGGGCTCGTGGGCGGCCTCACAATATTGGCGGAGTGTGGAGGTGACGGCCTCGCACTCCTCGCGCGAGTTGGAGAACACGAGGCACTTGTGGCCTCGGGTGTTGTTGAAGATATAGCGCAGCGCAGGGTCGGCAAGAGCCAAGGGATCCTCTTCGGCGGCCTTGGCGGCAAGATCCTGCTCCTCCTCGGCCTCACGGCTGCCTCCCGTGTGGTAATGGTCGGGCTGGATGGTGAAGAAATGCTCCATGGACAACCGCCATTTTGCCCCAGTCGACTTCACGCGGGGAATGACCGTGCCGCGATGGGTTCCGGCGGCGAGATAGCGGGCCACCACATCTGGCTCGCCAATGGTGGCCGACAGACCGATACGGCGAGGATTGACACCGGCTGTTCGGCAGAGACGCTCGATGAGGCACAACGTCTGGCCGCCCCGGTCGCCCCGGAGGAAGGAATGGATCTCGTCGATGACGATGAAGCGAAGGTCGCCGAAGAGGTGGGGAATCTCCGCATGGCGGTGGAGGAGCATGGCCTCAAGGCTCTCGGGCGTGATCTGCAGGATGCCGCAGGGATGCTTCAGGAGTTTCTTCTTCTGCGACTGCGACACGTCGCCATGCCAGTGCCACACCGCGACACCACTCTCCTCGCAGATGTCGTTGAGCCGCACGAACTGGTCGTTGATGAGTGCCTTGAGGGGTGCGATATACAGACAGCCCACCGACGTGGGCGGATCCTCCTGCATCAGCGTGATGATGGGAAAGAAGGCTGCCTCCGTCTTACCCGAAGCCGTAGAGGCAGAGAGCAGGAGGTTGGCGTCGGTATTGAACAGCGCGTCTCCCGCCGCGGCCTGTATGCCTCGCAGCGATGTCCATCCATTCTGATAGATATACTGCTGGATGAGAGGAGAATATCGGGAGAATACGTTCATTTGCGTTGAGAGTTGGAGAGTGCTGGAAGTCAGAAGTTGGCGGAGGCCAATTATGCATTATTAAAGGGTGAACTCCGCAAACTGGCTGTCCACATTGTTGTCGGCCTGCTCACTGAGTTCCGGCTTGGCATAGCTGAAGGCGTCCGACTGCAGAAGCTGCCGGATGTCGGTCTGCGGATTCTGATAGAGGATGTCGAGCAGTTCGATGAAGTCGCGTATCACCTCACGGGGCGTGATGTGCTCGTCGGCGCCAATGCGGCCATACTCTATCTTGATGAAATCGGCCAGGTCGGCGTCGCTGATGGCGCGCTGGTAGCCATAGAGTCCCGCGTGGATGTCGGCAAGCTTCTCCGTCAGCACCACCATCTCCTCGGGCGTGAGGGGCTGCAGGCGCAGCACCGGCCCCATCAGGTCCTGCGCTCCCTGCTGGGCGAACTTGCCCTCCTGCAGGCGGGAGCGCAGTGCCTCATAGCTGTAGACACCGCGGTGGCGGTCCTCCACACATTGCGGGGTGCCGCTCATCACCATTCCGATATATTGCGCCTTGCCCTGCAGGGCGTCGTTGTACATGGTGAGCATCTTCTCGTAGTTGTATTGGCGGGAGATGCTGTTGGGTATCTTGTAGATGTTGACAAGCTCGTCGACAAACACCATCAGCCCCTGATAGCCCGCCTGGCGGAAGAAGAAGGCCAAGAGCTTGAGATAGTCATACCAGTCGTCGTCGGAGACGACCACGGTCACGCCCAATTCCTGGCGCGCCTCCCGCTTGGTGGCATATTCTCCCCTAAACCATTTCAGCACCTTTCCCTTGAGTTCATCGTCGCCCTCCGTGAATGCCCTATAATATAAGGTAAGGAGCCTGGCAAAGTCGAAGCCGTGGACCAAGTCCTGCATGGAGCGGACCACAGCCATGATCCGCCGTTCCACAGCGGCCTCAAACTCCGCGCTGTCCATGTCCAGCCCCGTCTTGGCGGCGGTGTCGGTCTGCACGTTGCTTATCCAGCGGTCCAGCACCAAAGCGAGCGCACCGCCCTCGGGCTTCGACTTCACGCTGAGGTTGCGCAGCAACTCTCGATAGGTGGCGAGCCCCTGGCCCTGTGCACCCTGAAGCCGCCGCTCGGGCGATAGGTCGGCATCGGCCACCACGAAATTGCGGTCCATCACATGGTTGCGGATGGTTTGGAGCAGGAACGACTTTCCGCTGCCATAGCGTCCCACTACGAAGCGGAACGAGGCTCCCCCCTCCCCCACTATGTCCACATCGTGGAGCAGCGCCTCAATCTCCTTGCGGCGCCCCACAGCGATGTAGGGCAGTCCGATGCGCGGCACAACGCCGCCTTTGAGCGAATTGACAATGGTCTGGGCTATTCGTCTTGGTATCTTGTTCATGTCTTGATTTCGTTTGCTATGTCTTCTTTGTAATCTTCAATCACGACGGGACCCTCGTCGCTGTCTTCCATCACCACATCTCCTATCCAGTCCATGGCCTTGCTGTTGATGCCGTCGACCATCACGCCCAGGGGAATGTGGTGGCTGCGCAGAAACTCCGGCCAGTCGCCGCCCCGAAACAGGAGTCTGAGGAAGTCCGCCTCCTCGGGCGAGAACACCGCTCCTCCAGGCTGCGGATCCTGCCCGGCCGATGGCGGAGGGGCTGTGGGTTGGGGCGGAGGGGCTGCCGGCTGGGGTGAGCCATCCGTCCTCTCCTCGTCGGTCAACAAGGCGTCGCGCACCACCTCGGCGTCATCGCGTATGCGGTCGAGCTTCGACAGGTCAACCGTCACCTGTGGCCGCCTCTTTTTGGCCTCATCCTGCATCCACTCGCCGACGGCCTGTTGTATGGCAGCCTCAACCTCGCGTTCTATGGGGCTGCGCAACAATTTCTGCCTCAACTTGAGCGCGATCCGCAGCCGACGGTCGGTCTCACGGAGGATGCTGCCAATGGGCCCGCCGCGATGGGAGAAGAGCGGGGAGAACGCGCTTGTCGACCAAAGTCCACCCCGGCATACAAACTTGCGGCGGAAACTCACCACCACCTCCTGCTGGCGCACGGGCTGGGGATCGTAGAACACGGCCGAGGAGAACATCGGGTGAGAGACTTTCTTCTTCAGCCCCATGCAGAGCGTTTCAAAGCGATGGTGGGTGCGCGCCTCATACAGCGGAGCCACAGCCCGAATCACCCGTGGCACCACGGCCTCAACCACATCGGGGCGCTTCTTGTAGAGCGCACCCGTCTTGATGGAATAGTTGGACAGCGAGACCACGGTCTGGAACAGGAGCTCATCGGCCACCGTGTCGCGGTTGGCCAGCACCAAAGCCTTGGAGTCCACCTCCTGCTCGGCGGCGAAATAGCGGGCGACACGCGTCGTGAGGTTGTTGTAGACCACAAAGTCGCGTATCCACAAGGGCAGATAGCGATTGATGGCCGGCTCGGAGCCACAGTAGTTGTCGCTCACCTCCTGCAGCAGTTGCAGTGCCTCCTCCGCATCCTTGCAACCTATCTTCATCAACAACTCGTAGATGTAGACAAACAGATAGGATAGCGGCACGGCGGGCGTCTTGCCCTGTCGGAGCATGAGGCGTATGGAGAAATAGCTTCTCAACTGCTCCACGGTCATATCACGATAGGTGGGGTAATAAGCGTGGAAAGGCACAATGTCGGCATGGTCCTCGTAGTCGGCCATCATCTTTGCCTGATAATAGAAGGCGCGGTTGCGGGTGATGGTCCAGTCCTCATGCAATATCTTATCATAGAGTTGCAGGATGCGCGCAGGGGTTCCTGCGACAATGCCGCGCAGGGAGTTGCCGCCATGCAGCGGGGCGCCGACCGGCAACGCAGACTCCTCGGGCGGCACATAATCCCAGCTGCCCCCACCCGCGCTGCCAGTGAAGTCGTCGGCATCGGGAAACAGAGGCTCGTCGTCGTAGGATTTGTAAAGGTTGCTGCTCATTCTGAAACGTTTGAAGTACAAAGATAGCTGTTTTTTGGGAAATAACAACCTGGAGGGTTATTTATTTTGGCGGATATTCCTCCAATTGTACATTCCATATCGCACGCAAGCGGACGGACGCAAGACATAGGGGCTCTGATTGCAAGCCGAGGATGATGTTTAGGACAGGGCTTGAATCGCTTTAAAGAGAAGCGATAAGTCTGTTGCAATAGAATTTCAACAGGGGGCCACCGGTCCAAGTTCTCCCCCCACTGAGAAGAATTGCCTGACTGAGGTTGTTCACGGGCAATGGAGAGGCATCCCCTTTTGTGGGTATTTTCAAGAGTAAGCTTGTAGACTTGGAGTTTTTTTCTTACCTTTGCTAAGGTTAAATAGAGCGATACATGAAGAATCAAAAAGTTTACGAGGCGGATGATCAACTGATATCTATCATCCGCGACAATTACAATGTGTTGCAAAGCCTCGGCTCTTTCGGTATAAGCCTTGGTTTCGGAGACAAGACGGTCAAAGAGGTTTGTGAAAAAGAACATGTCGATACCACAACATTTTTGGCTGTGGTGAACTTCACCATAAATGGGTATCTCGACAAAATACAGGTTGACCTGCTCGACGTGGCTACCCTGTTGCATTATCTACGGGCGAGCCATGAATACTTCATGAAATTCCAATTGCCGTTCATCCGCAAGAAACTCGCAGACTCACTCGACGAGACCGACAATGTGGGCAAGCTCATCCTGAAGCTCTATGACAATTACGTGCACAGCATCACTTCGCACATGACCTTTGAGGAACGCACACTATTCCCCTACGTCCAGCGGTTGCTCGACGGGCAAAGTAGTGGAAAATTCAATATCGACACTTTCTCAAAACATCACAGCACGGTCACTCAGAAGCTAAAAGAACTCAAGAGCATCATCATCAAATATCTGCCCTCCGACGAATTGCGCAACAACCGCCTCACTGCGACACTCTACGACCTATATAATAATGAAGAATGGCTCAGCCTGCACTCTGAAGTGGAGGACAACATCTTCATACCTGCCATACACCATCTTGAGAACAAACTGAAAAAAGACATCAACATGCCCACGCCTGTATCGGTCAACCTGCTGAGCGAGCGGGAAAGGGATGTTGTGGTGAGCTTGGTCCACGGCATGAGCAACAAGGAGATTGCCGACCATCTGAACATTTCGCTCAACACGGTCATCACCCATCGCCGCAATATTGCCCGCAAGTTGCAAATCCATTCTCCGGCAGGGCTCACTATTTATGCCATCGTCAACGGATTGGTAGATTTGGCATCGGTAAAGCTATAAATCAGATCGAAGAGAAGCATATTGAATAAAAAAACGCCAGGCAAATCGATTTGCATGGCGTTCATTTTTTTTCAATTATAAATCATTGTTTCAACCTCAACTCATAGAGATCAGTTCTTCTGTCCTTAAGATTACGCACGCTTCCATAGGTGTGCAACTGGTTCAGACGGTTGAGATCCACATCGGCCACGAGAATCATCTCGGTGTTGGGCGTTGCCTCAGCACGTCGGCCATCGTTGGGGAAGGGGAAATCGCAAGGCGTGAATACGGCCGACTGCGCATACTGTATATCCATATTGTGTACGCGGGGCAAGTTGCCCACACTTCCGGCTATAGCTACGTAGCACTCATTCTCCACAGCCCTGGCCTGGGCACAGATGCGCACACGGGCATAGGCATTTTGCGTGTCGGTCATGAAAGGTACGAAGAGAATGTGCATACCCTGAGCGGCCATCAGCCGCGAGAGCTCTGGGAATTCCACATCATAGCACACCAGCACACCTACCTTGCCACAGTCGGTGTCGAAAGTGCGCAGCCTACTGCCACCGTTGAGTCCCCAGCATTTCTGCTCATCGGGGGTCACATGGATTTTCTCGTACATTTCATCGGTACCGTCACGGCGGATGAGAAAGCCCACGTTGTAGAGTCCGCCGTCGTCTTTCACGTAGGGCATACTGCCCGTGATGATGTTGATGTTGTAGCTGATGGCCAGCTCGCGGAAGCGGTCACGGATCTTGTCTGTAAATTTGGCCAGGGCGCGGATAGACTCAGCTTCACCCAAATTATTAAATCCGGCCATGAGCGGGGCGTTGAAATATTCGGGAAAGAGAATGAAGTCGCTCTTGTAGTCAGATACGGAATCGACGAAGAATTCCACCTGTTCAAACAATTCATCGATGCTGTTGTAAGGCCTCATCTGCCATTGCACCATTCCGATCCTTACGGTAGGCTTCCGCTCAACAATCTGATTCGTCGGTGGCTGGTAATAGATGTTGTCCCATTGCAGCAGGCAGGCATAGTGCTTCGACTCCTCATCGTTGGGAAGATAATTGCGCATGACTCGCCTGACATGGAAGTCGTTGCTCAGCTGAAAGTTGAGCACCGGGTCGTAGATTTCGCGAGCGCGCACCTTGGCAATGTATTCCCTGGGGCGCATCGTATCGGCATACTTGTGGTAGTTGGGAATACGGCCACCGAACATGATGGCCTTCAGATTGAGTTTCTCACAGAGCTCCTTGCGGTATTCATACATACGGCGGCCCAGGCGAAGTCCCCGATAGTCGGGATGGATAAACACCTCTATCCCATAGAGGATATTCCCATTGGGGTTGTGGGTGTTGAAGGTTTCGTTGCCCGTCACCTGTGCGTAAGTATGGTCGCCTTTCACCAAGTCGTAGTCGACAATGATACTCAGCGCGCAGCCCACGATGCGGTTGTCGGCCACGACCACCACTTGCCCTTCGGGAAATATGTCGATGAGCTTTTTGATCTGCTTATGGGTCCAAAACACATCGCTGCCGCCATAGATTCGCTTAAACGAACCGGCCAACTGATCATAGTCTGCCATGCGCAAGTTGCGCAATTCTACTTTGTTGATTTGCTTGTTTGTTTCCATTTCTGTCATTTGTTGGCTGCAAAGATATAGAATAATTGAGGAAAGCCGTTTCGCAAGCAGTTAAAGATTTTAAATAAATGTATGGGCGGCAGCGATGGCAGCCTGAGGCGAAGGGGTCAATAGCCTTGCTGCTCTCTTGCCTTGAGCAGGATGTCCATGATCTTCTCACCCTTTTGCGTCTTGATGGGCCGGCCCAATTCCGTACGTTTGGCATTATACGTAGCCCAATCGGGAAGAATGCTCTTGGGCACCACCTCACTGATGTGCACTCCGAGATGCTCCACGTCGATGGGCAACGAGCCCTCGTCTTGCATACTGCATTCTTCAAACTGGCTGAGCTCGTCAAGGCGCAGGCGTCTGTTGTCCTTGCCGTCGATGAGTCCGGTGACGACCACATCGTCCCTGACGGCGATGCTGGCGAAGAGCAGTTTGCTGCCGTTGTAGCGCTTGAACACGCGATACCACGACCTCTCCAAAAGTTCTTCAACAGGCACCTTTGCCGTTGCCCCGTTGGCATATTGCATGATGAGCCAACCGTCGCGCTCGTTGTCGTGAATGATGAGTTCCAGACGGCAGTCGTCAACTTCACTGTCACGGTCGAGCATCTCGTAGCTGTCGTCGCCGATGAAGCAGAGGTAGGCGATGCCTTCCTCATAACCGTCTTCCCAATTGTGGAGCACGTTGTTGCGGAAGGCGCTTGTCTCGATTTTCTCCTCCTTGGAGACTATCGTGCGGTTGGCTGCCTTGTCGTCGGCCGATGCCTGAAGATTGTGGACCAGCTCCTGGCGTGCCTCATCGGCAGTGGCCAAATTATGTTCGGCCGCCCACTTCCGGCGGTTCTCAAGGAAGGTGGGCAGGTAATCGTCCGATACGCGCTGGCAGGTCTTGCACAGCCGCTCGTAATAGACGCCATCCAGACTGACAGGATTGGGACACGGACTGACATGAATCTCAAGCACCTCAGTCTTCACTTTCTTGTCTTTGTCCCATGACGTCTGCACGTAATGCCCGGCTTCTTTCGAAAGATGCATCACCACTTGGTTGATGATATAGTCCTCATAGCGGTCTTTGCTGTTCTTGAACATGATGAATTTCAGGTCTTCTTCCAGTCCGCGCTCGTAGCCCTGGTTGTTGACGCCTAAATAGAGCGTACCACCGTCACGGTTGAGGAAGGCGCAGATCTCGCTCAGAATCTTCTTGGTCTGCAGCTGGAGGTCGGGATGCATGTTGAATTCGGGATATACCACCGAAGTCTTGAACTCGGTGTTGTTGTCCTCACGACCATAATATTTCTTGTCCGTTCCCTCTCGTTTGAGGTTGAGCAGACCGCGGATCTTGTTGAGTATCTCAGAGGCCTCCTTCATCAGTCCCTCGGGTTTTATGAAGTTGTACGACATCACAAGCGATGCCAACTGCCTCAGGTTCTCGTTGCCACGGTCGGCACTGAGCCGGAAGAGTTCCTCGTTGTGCTCCGTCGTCTCCAACCAAGAGACCACCTGCAGCTCCCTGAACCGCTCATAGAGCACATCACTGACATTGACAAACGTCTCAGCCTCCTTGTTGAGCAGTTGCAGGTTATCGCTGGTAAACTTGTTGTTGGCATCGAAATCGCTCAACAACTCAATGAGCATGAGCTGTTTGTCGTAGAACTTCTCTTTACCCGAGTTGAGCATCCGGGCCAGAACCTTGCAGATATTGATATAGTTGTAGGCTTTGATATAGTTTTCCTCAGTCCCGGCATAGGCTTCGATGATATACATCAGCTCAAAGACATGGTCGCGTTCTATCGTCTCGTCTGTGTCGGTATCTTCTTCCTTGGCCGTATAAAGTTCATCGTCACGGTAGAGGTCCATCAGGTTGTGAAAAGCCTGTTCAACCGTGAACCGCATCCCATCGGTATCCGACAGATAGGTGACGTTCATATAATTGTTGGGACCTTGCTGGGGATTGTAGCATTCCACGATCTTTCCACTTTTGAGCAGGGCCAGATCTTCCTTATTGTCCACACCCACCGACACAGAGAGCCCCTCTTTGGAGATGGCGGGGAAACGTCCCACCGTCGTCAGGGCCGTATTGAGCCTGCAGTAGACACGACTGTTGTAGTTGTAATGGTCGATGCGGTATTGATCCATGAATTCACAGATGAGGGGCTTCATCTTGAACACATAGTGTCCTTCCTCGTCGATCGTCGTGATGGCCGGCAGCACCATGGGCTTTCCGTCGGTGCGGAAAGTGTCAACGTTGATGAAACCGGGATGGTAACTCACGATGTCGTTCAGAGCGTCGAGCGTTCCCGTATAGCCCTCATATCCCTCATCAACAACCTCACATTCGAAGGTGAGCGTGCCGGGAATCTGCCGCTTCACGATGATCCCCACCTCATAGTCGGGCATGAGTTTCTGCCGGGTCACCACTTTGGGATGCTCGTCGAAGAGCGACTGGTAGATAAACCGCCACAGTCGCTTGTAATAGCCAATGCTGTTGCTCCTCGTGCGGAGCGAGGCGTCTGGTTTCTCGCTCAGCTTCACCGTCATGTTGTGCCACAGTCCCAAGGAGTTGATGGGCAGAAACGAATTGGACTTGCCCGAGGCGTCTGAGGTCATGATCGTGATCTGATTGTCCTTGATCTGGAGTAGGGCATTGCCTGACTCAAAGCGTGCCGTTGGCAGACCATCCGACAGCTGATGAGTGGCCTGAAACGATATGTAGCTGGCCGTGCGGATGGCATCGTCGGAAACCACCGGATAATCCATATACGACAGCTGTTCGTTGCGGACAAGATTATAGAGAGCCTCTTCGAGGAGTTTTGACGGATCCACATCCATTTTGCTGCTCAACCTGAAGAGCGTACTGCGGTTGAGCACATTGTCGATGAGTCCCCCTCCATTGCCTGCCGAGAGATTGAGCTGCAGGGCCAACGCCTGTATCATTTCCTCCAAGGTCTGCCGGTCGGTGAGTTTTTCGGGATGGTCGAAGATTCTGCGCACATATTGCTCAATGAGTCCGATCCACAAGAATCTGAAAGGATTGCGCTTCGAAAGCCTGATATCGATGCGCCTGAGCGTATTGACGATCTCGGGAAAAAGCTGTTCCATGGTATTGAAATCGGTCATGAGGTAGCAAATCATCCTGACAAACTTGTTTAGTGGCTGATATATATAGGAAGTATCGCGCAAGATTTGCAGAAAGTTTCTCACCTCATCGGTCACTTGATGATTTTGCACATCGGTAATTCCCTGCAAGAAGGAATCAATGACAGAGATAAAGAAAGACATCCTCCTCTCTAACACCTCACGTTCGTCGATCGGGCAATTGGGTAGTAGCGACGGAGAAGAAAGATCGTTAAGCAGGTTGTTTCTAAAATCGCGTAGCCTTTCGTAGACCAAAGATAATTCCTCGTCGAGTTGAAGCGATGTGATCCATTTGTAGCAACTCAGGTAAAAAGCTTCATCCTGATCATCCTCTTCAAAAAATTTCTTAACGTTCTCTATGGCAGTCGCGTCTTCCTGCCTGATGCTGGTCTGATCTGTTAATGGTATCATATTTTAAAATTGTCTATTGATTCTGCCGGCTAATCTCATGGGATCGAGCCATCCATCAGCCGTATTTAAATTCTTTATTACTTACAAAGTTATGCAAAAAAGCCATTAATCCCAAATCTGTTGACAGATTTTCTAATTAATTCACGGTTGGGGCACATTTTCGATTCATCAGAGAAATTTGTCACGTCCCCCAATACCATTCATCATGTTTTCTTCCAACCCGCATGGGGGGGTATGAATGATGTATAATGAATTCCGTCCCCCCCCCCTGCCAATAGAAGAAAAAAAATTGGTTAAAGTTTGTTTACAACAGAATAACTATTCAGATATTTTTGTAAATTAGCCAACGAAAATCAACTTAAACCAAATCTATTATGATGAAAATTGGTATTCCAAAAGAAATCAAGAACAACGAGAATCGCGTTGGCATGACACCCGCAGGTGTGGCCGAATTGGTAAAACACGGTCACAAGGTAATGGTAGAACACACCGCCGGTGAGGGCAGTGGTTTTGCCGACAAGGATTACGTTGCCGCAGGCGCAGAGATCATTCCTACAGCCGAAGAGGTCTACGCACAAAGCGACATGATCATCAAGGTGAAGGAACCCATTGAGCCGGAATACGGTCTGATCCGTAAAGGCCAGTTGGTATTCACCTATTTCCACTTTGCCAGCGACCGTCCTCTCACAGAGGCCATGATCAAGAGCGGCGCAGTATGCCTGGCATACGAGACCGTACAGACCGCCGACCGCCGACTGCCGTTGCTCATCCCGATGAGCGAGGTGGCAGGACGCATGGGAGTCATGGAAGGTGCCTACTATCTACAGAAGACAAAAGGCGGCAAGGGCAAACTCATCAGTGGTGTGCCCGGTGTGAAGCCAGCCAAGGTGCTCGTCCTCGGTGGCGGCACTGTGGGAGAGGCTGCAGCACGCATGGCAGCCGGAATGGGGGCCGACACCTATATCGCTGATATCTCCCTGCCTCGCCTGCGCCAGTTGGAGATGGAACTTCCTGCCAACGTCCATACACTATATTCCACAGAACACAACATTCGCCAAGAACTCCCCGACACCGACATCCTCGTCGGCTCAGTGCTGATTCCGGGAGCCAAGGCACCTCACCTTATCACGCGTGAAATGCTCAAACTGATGGAGCCGGGGTCTGTACTTGTCGACGTGGCCATCGACCAGGGCGGCTGCTTTGAGACCTCTCATCCCACAACGCATGCCAACCCGACCTATGTTGTCGACGGAATCGTTCACTATGCTGTGGCCAATATTCCCGGCGCAGTTCCTCACACCTCTACAATCGCCTTGACCAATGCCACACTGCGCTACGCCCTGGCTTTGGCCGACAAGGGATGGCAGCAGGCCTGCAAGGACGACGAGGCACTCCGCCTCGGCCTGAACATCGTTGAGGGCAAAGTAGTCTTCAAGGGTGTAGCGGATGCCTGGGGATTGAAACTCGAAGAAATTTAACCCGTCAACGATCCACAACAACTGATATTCTGCGAGACGCAGCACTTCCTACTGATTTCCAAACTGCCTTTCAGGCAGCCTACGGGACGGCAGGAGGTGCGGCGTCTCGTCGTTTGAGAAGATACAGAAAGAAACTTTTCACCTGCTTCATTTTATGCCTAAGGCAATTTTGCGCTTTAGAGATTTTCGTCATAGGCAGGCTGCCCCATAACTTCAGTCACATAGCGCTATCGGGAGCTAAGGCCTGTCTCTGACTGTTTCCCGTAACTTTATCGAGCGACGCTACACCTTTCAGGTGATTTATGATGACGCGAAGCCTGGCTATGTTACTTGTAGGCCATCCCAGTTTTCCCTCTCAGCTTCCCCAACAAGGATATACCATGATTATGGTAGATAAAAATGCCCTTTTCGTGGGATTGTGGGATTGTGAAGAAGTCACTACCTTTGCACCCAGAAACGAAAGAATAATAATAACATTAAAAAAATATCATCATGAAGATTGCAAAACAGATCACAGACCTCATCGGTCGCACCCCCCTCGTAGAGCTTCCCTCTTTCTCAGCCTCACAGGGACTGAAGAAGAACCTGATTGCCAAGGTAGAATTTTTCAACCCCGGCGGCAGCGTCAAAGACCGTATCGCCCTGGCCATGATCGAGGATGCCGAAGCCAAAGGGCTGCTCAAGCCCGGCGCCACAATCATCGAGCCAACCAGCGGCAACACTGGTGTAGGACTGGCACTCGTCTCTGCTGTGAAGGGATACCACCTCATTCTGACCATGCCCGAGACCATGAGCGTGGAGCGCCGCAACCTCGTGAAGGCTTATGGAGCCGAGGTGAGACTCACCAGCGGCAAGGAGGGCATGACGGGAGCCATCAAAACAGCACAGCAACTGCGTGATTCCATCCCCGGGAGCGTTATTTTAGGACAGTTTGACAATCCTGCCAATCCTCAGCGTCATTATGAGACTACGGGCGTTGAGATCTGGAATGACACCGACGGCAAGGTAGATGTCTTCGTGGCCGGCGTAGGCACGGGCGGCACGGTGAGCGGCATTGCCCGGCGGCTGAAGGAATACAATCCCAACGTGCACATCGTGGCCGTTGAGCCTAAGGGATCACCCGTGCTGAAGGGCGGTGCATCGGGCCCGCACAAGATCCAGGGCATCGGTGCCGGATTCGTACCTGCCACCTACAACGCCTCGCTCGTCGACGAGGTGATCGACGTGGAGAACGATGATGCCATCCGCACCGGACGCGAGCTGGCACAGAAGGACGGCCTGCTCGTGGGCATCTCAAGTGGTGCCGCAGCATGGGCCGCAGCTCAAGTGGCCAAGCGGCCGGAATATGCCGACAAGAACATTGTGGTGTTGCTTCCCGACACGGGAGAGCGCTATCTCAGCACTGTACTCTATGCCTTCGAGGAATATCCTCTCTAATAAAAAATTAGAGAGAGAACAATTAGTCAGTGATTAAAGGAGGAGTGAAGGCCATCGGTGGGGACTTATCCATGCACCGATGGCCTTCAACTCCTCCTTTCGTTTAACACAAGGAAGCTTGTCGCCTCTACACTTCCGGCCCTTCTGTCTGTCACTATAATACTCACCCGTACAACGCAAAACACACAGAGAGAGAGAATTCATCATGGGAAACACCCTAAGAGAAACAGTCAGACCTCACCATTAAACAATTATTTTTTTTGACAAGTCCTTTGAAAAGATAGGCTATTTGAAATATAAAGCAAAAAAAGAAGACGAAAGATTTGGATTGCAAAATATTCTCACTACCTTTGCACTGTAAATAATGAGAAAGAAGATGAATGAGAAAAATTCATCTTCTCTTATTTATAAAAGCTAAGGGCCCTTAATCATTAGGAAAGAAATGAATAAACATTTATCAGGGAACAGTATTGCAAGAGTCTACATTCTTATAGCAGACTTTGCCATTATGAATGCAGTCGTGTTTGTCTGCTGGAAAGGATGGATTGTAGACGCCCCTCCCTTCTTCGACTTCGCAACCAAAATAGTGGCGATCCTTGCCAACATGTCGCTGCTTGTGGCTGAGTACTTCCACAGCACTATTGCCCATTGGCGGATGGTGAAGATATCTAACATTGCCCGAAACACATTCGGCCTGTCTTTTGTGCAGTGCGTAATATTGGGGGTGCTCGTCAAGCTACTCTATCCTAATGCCGGGGGAATATTCGATGCTATGCTGTTTATCTTTGGAAGCGAGTTCGTTCTTCTCTTTCTCTCGCGATTGGTGGAATACAACCTACTTAGATATCTCCGCCGCCAAGGCAGAAACACGCGCTCGGTGATTCTCGTGGGCAACGACCCGGCCATAAGCGAGCTTTACACCAACTTGCTCCACGACCCTTCTTATGGTTATCGGATCAAAGGCTACTTCGCCGACGCCGAAAACGAAGACCTAATCCCCCAGCCTCCTTACCTGGGCACGCTCGACGAACTCCACGACATGGAGCAAAAGGCATTGAGAAATGAGAACCGCATGGACGGCATGCAGAATCCCAAGGCAGAGTCCTACCAGTCTTTGTTGGAAGCCGACGAGGTCTACTGCTGCCTGCCACAGGAAAAAGCACAGATGATCGTGGATCTCATGAAATATTGCGACCGCAACCTCATCCACTATTTCTACGTGATGAGACAGTTTGCACCCTACCATCTCTCTTTCAGCCCCATCGACTTCGGAGGCCTCAACGTATTCACCAACCACCGGGAGCCACTCGAAGACCCACTCAACCGGATCATCAAGCGTACCTTCGACATCGTCTTCAGCTCTGTCGTCTGCCTGGTGCTGCTCCCTCTGATCCCCATCATCGGCCTCATCATTAAGATTCAAAGTCCAGGCCCCATATTCTTCGGACAGGAACGTACAGGATTCAATGGGAAGAACTTCAAATGCTATAAGTTCCGTTCTATGCACGTCAACAAAGACGCAGACAAGATACAGGCCACCGAACATGATGTCCGTAAGTTTGCTTTTGGCAACTTCATGCGTAAATGCAACATTGATGAGCTTCCGCAGTTCTTCAATGTACTAATAGGCGACATGAGTGTTGTGGGACCGCGGCCTCACATGCTCTACCACACCGAGCACTACAGCAAGCTGATCAACGAATACATGGTACGTCATCTGTGCAAGCCCGGCATCACAGGACTGGCTCAAGTGAGCGGATACCGTGGAGAGACCAAGGAATTGTGGCAGATGAAGGACCGTGTGCGCTTAGACATTTGGTATATTGAAAACTGGTCGGTCTGGCTGGATCTGAGCATCATCGCCAAGACCTTTGTCAGTATTTTCAAGCCCGACAAGAATGCTTATTAAGTTATGCGCTCATAGGAGTTCATCATTATTTAAGCGCTTGACAGCGGTTTTTGAACAATAATTAGTATCTTTGCTGTCGAATAATACAATAATGATATGAAGAACTTCATCACAGAACTGAAAAACAAGCATCATAAGCGCGTTTTAGGTGCAATCGATATCTTCCGTTATATTGGCCCGGGACTGCTCGTTACGGTAGGATTCATCGACCCCGGCAACTGGGCTAGTAATTTCGCGGCAGGCTCAGAGTTTGGATATGCACTGCTTTGGGTGGTGACCCTCTCAACGGTGATGCTTATCGCCTTGCAGCACAATGTTGCACATTTGGGCATCGTCTCTGGCTTGTGCCTGAGTGAGGCAGCCGTGAAATATGCCCCACGCTGGGTAGGAAAGCCCATCATCGTGACAGCAATGATGGCTTCTATCTCCACTTCATTAGCCGAGATCTTAGGAGGGGCCATTGCCTTACAGATGCTTTTCGATATACCTATTGTCATGGGCTCTATCATCATGGTAGTAGCTGTACTCGTCATGATATTCACCAACAGCTATAAGAAGACAGAAAGAGCCATCATCGGCTTTGTGTCGGTGATAGGATTGTCGTTTATCTATGAACTCTTCTTGGTCGATATCGACTGGCCAGTAGCCATACGGTCGGCCGTGGTACCCTCTATTCCCAACGGCTCCATGCCTATCATCATGAGCGTGTTGGGAGCCGTAGTGATGCCCCACAATCTTTTTCTCCACTCTGAAGTGATCCAGAGCCGGCAGATCCAACTCGAGGGTGACGAACGCATCCGCTACAGTCTGAAATACGAATTTATAGACACGCTCTTCTCCATGCTCGTAGGATGGGCCATCAACTCAGCTATGATCGTATTGGCAGCATCGGCATTCTTCACCCATGGGCAACACGTGGAGGAACTTGCCGAAGCCCAAACTATGCTCCAGCCTCTTTTGGGAAGCAACGCAGCCAATATCTTCGCTTTAGCACTGCTCATGGCCGGACTCTCAAGCTCCATCACAAGCGGTATGGCGGCCGGTAGTATCTTTGCCGGGCTCTTCGGTGAATCCTACAACTTCAAGGACACACACACCGTGATCGGAATCCTTATCTCTTTCTTAGTCTCACTCTTAGTGATCTGCTTCCTCAGCTCTCCCTTCCAAGGACTTATCTACTCACAATTGATACTCAGCATACAGTTGCCTTTCACCGTATTCCTGCAAGTGTGGCTCACGTCTTCAAAGCGTGTCATGGGGAAATATGCCAACAGTCTGCCTAATAAGATTTTTCTCTATACATTAGGCGCTATTGTAACAGCTTTGAACCTTTGGCTGTTTGTTGAGGCGGTAATCTGAACGGAAAATGAGTAATATTGAGAAAGACAAACGGACGGTAAGGCTAATGATCGGCCTCTACTGCCGGCACAAGCTCCACCGAAAGGAAATGCCGGAAGAATATCGTCAGCTTGCCGACTATGCCTGCCAACGGCTTTCTCACTGCCCATGGGGCGAGAAGAAGCCAGCCTGCAAAAATTGTCCGCATCACTGCTATACGCCAAGAATGCGTGAGCAAATACGCATGATCATGAAATGGGCCGGACCTCGGATGATATTCTATGCACCGTGGGCAACGTTGAGACATCTGTTGAAATAAAAAGACAGGACTTGCAGGTGGCCAGCCACCACCGACAAGTCCTGTCTTTCTTATTATTTTGGATAATGAAAGCAGACATGTTGAATTTTATAGCGGTGAGCTCCTAAACGCTTTATGGGGGTAAGGGGCTGTTGTACGCCAAAAGATGCTAATCGAAAGGATAGGAGCCGTTTCTAACTACAGATCACACTAACAAATGGATTTTGAGTCAATATTGGCATTATCGATTTTTCTTGCGGATTTTAGGGCATCTTTCATTTCTCGTACCATATAACTATCTTTTAGAAGCTAAGATTTTGATAGTCCGCTATTTCTGTACTCTCGCAAGGCAAGTGGCTACAGTGGCATCAAGGCTGCGCTTTGATGCTCTTCCGCCACACGCCTTGCGCACAAGTACTTGAATGCTTCACTTCGTTCTTTCGTCCGTGGACTGCAAGGACGAAGTCAAGCTCTTGATGCGCTGCGCAATGATTGGAAATATCAGATATATAATAATATGAGTGTGAAATACAATAACTCCGAAATGTCGGTGAAATATCGTACCTTTGTGCCCAATATGGAGACGAAGATTGAGACTACGAATACTGGCGGCAAGGTGCTTGCCTATGATAGTGACGAACTTGTTGGCCGACTGGATTTCTCCTTCAAGGGAAATGTATTGAGCATTGACCACACGTATGCCTACAAGAAAGGGATAGGTGTGGGGAGTCTGCTTGTCAGTGCTGTCAACGACTATGCTGTCAGCAAGGGACTTAGGGTAAAACCTGTCTGCTCATTCGCTTCTGTCTGGTATGAGAGGCATCCGCAGTTTGGGGATATACTCAATAGTGCAATTTGACTTTCAAAACGGAAAGTATCTTTCACCTAGACTTTGTATAATGAAAAAAGGGATTGTCGCTTAGGCAATCCCTATCAGTTCCTTTTATAGTGCAGTCTGAAAATCGCAATTAACAGGTGCACTGGTTTAACCGACTGCAAATTTAGTGATTTGTTCTTAATCTTCCAAATTCTTTAAGCATATTATTAAATTTCGTTCATTCTAAACCCACTATTGTTGAAAATTACATTCTTAACAGTTGAATATGAAACCCTATCGAACGCATCGACAAGCTCGGCCTGCATTTCTTTAACTCTATTTTCTGATATTCTACCTAATAAGTATTTGAACACTTTGTATGCGCCAAATAGCATTGTTCTCCTGTTGCCTAAATTCCCACATGGACCATCTCCGATGGCCTGTGGCAAAGTCATATCAAAAAGAACTTTTTCATGAGCACAATTATTTCTTAACTTCCGTACAGTATTAATATAATTTGCAAACTGTGTCGGATGACTCATTCCGTAATGGTTGGATATATCACAACGAAGGTGCGGATTCTTAATTCCTTCATAAAGCTTTATGATGGTTCCAAAAGTCATAAACTCTAAAGCCTTCCAAGCTGGAGGATATTGTCTATTGTCGTGAGTTTTCTTGTCATAACATATCAAAGGCTCCTTGCACATTTCTTTTAAAGCATGGTTGTATTCCTACTTTCCAAAATTTCTTTTTTGATAATAGTTGGGTCTACATACCAGCATGGATTGTCTTTGTATTCGTTTGAAGTTAAATAGACAACAGATGTTCTAAAGTTTACTTCGATCCGGCTTATGTATCGGAGCAGGATGTTCCTCAAATCGAAGTCGAAATAATAGAGTTTGATTGCCCAAGCGAAATTTGCCCCCGAAGTGAACTGATGAGTTCGGTTGTTTTTTCTAGGATATGTAGCCTCGAAAGGGAACCAATAAAAGCCTAACCTAAAATATCCAATGTCAAATAAGTTCTCCTTTGCTTTTTTGACATCATCAATAACCATTCCTCTTGATTTGAGAAGGGCTATCTGTTCATCTATAGTGGTCGCTTTCTTTGTGTCTATTGTCATTGTTACTAATATTTTTGCAAATATAGTAATTATTTGAATAGAAAAAGCACAAATAGGGATTTCTTTATTCCTAAAATTACTATTTCAGTTAGTTGACAGGTCAGTTAACTCTTATTTCCCCAACCACCTTCTTTCTGCTTTACCCATAGTCTGTAATGTCTTGGCGAAAAGAAAATCCCTTCACCGGTTGAACATTACGAGACGCTTATCTTTTGTGTCTTGCTTATTTATAACTGCATTTTAACTGCGGTAGTCTCCAGTTGTAAGTTCTTGATTCAAATAAGAATATACATACCCTGGGCTCTGATAATACAGTCCTGTGTTGTCATCCTCCAGACGCGAGAACGTATCAGAATTATAGAGCACGTCCATGGCATCATCCATAGAATAATGCCAATTGGTCATGAGCATCTTTATCAGATCCTCGCTCATATCTTCCTTCATGATCTCTATTTGTCCTTCTGCCAATTTCATAGCTTTTTCAATTTGGATATTGCTAATTCCGTTCCAAAAAAATACTGAAATGTGATGCCTTTGCTATATTTCAATTCCTCTACAAGCCTGTCAATGGTGATAACGCCAGCTTGGTAACGCCTTAGTTGGAAGGTAACGCCATCATCAGCAATTGGCCCATAAACCACATCGTAATTGTGACTTGGTATTTTTGCATTGCTATCACGGTTTTTCAACACAAACATTGCCCATTCTACAGAATAATCGTCGAAAGAGAGAAACTCCAAACTGCCATCTGTTAAAGCAGACTCATCAAAATAGAAACTATTCACGATAGGCTTTCCGATTAGTTCGATGGATGTCCGTTGCTCGGCCATTCGGAATGCTTGCGTTTTGTCTGCTGACAAATAGAATCCCTTTCCGAAATCTTTATATGGTTTTGATTTCGATAGATCTATAGTTTCTATGTCTACGTTTGAACCGTGATAAAGTATCATAAGTCTTGATATTGCAGCTTGCCTCCATTACGGAAGCAGATAATTGATATATCACGAATGGCTTCCTCAAAAGAAAGCGTATGCAGAACGTCGTAATAACTCTTGAGATAGTCCAGTCCATTGAACCTCTTCAGATAATTGTACGCTTGCTTCTTACCAAGATGGAATTTCTTGGCAAACTCGGCAATTAAGGCGATCGTATATTTCAGTTGGTATGTTTCTTCCCTGGACATCATAGCGTATTGCTTTTTCGTTTCTGCAAATATACGTACTTTTGTCTGATTCCGCAAGTAGAACACGCATTTATTTTGTCTTGAGCTTAAAAAAGAATCCAAGTGTTTTTTCAAGATTTAGTGATGAATGGATTTCGGTGGTGGACAAAAGAAAGTTTAAGTTTAAGCACTTCCATGTATATAGACATGTAAACCTAAACTTATTCTCTATCCTTTTTCTTTTGGGTTAATAGAAATTTTATTATTTCCACAAGAGATACATAGAAAAATCATTAACAAAAAAAATAATTTATATTTTCCCATTGTAGTAGAACACAGCTTATTTTACACTCGAACCAAAGATGGACTTTTACAAATTATTGTTTACAAAGACATATTGAATAGTAAACACACTAAGATTATTGTTGCTTTTTGTAGTATTCACCTCTCCATTTTATACCATTTGGTGTAACTTGTATATACTCTCCTAATAAATAATATTGATTGAAAAGTTTATCTGTTACATCAGGTAGATTTATAATAATACTTTTCTCAGTATTCAAATCCACTTTATACGGATACTCGTAGTATAAGACACCAAAGTATTGGCCAGCGGGATTACTTTCGGTATAATACATTGGTTGGAATGTAAATCTGAAACTTTTTGGAGAATTAATTCTATTACGATTCAATACTATAGTACATGTCCCTTTTTCAGTAATCCCAGAATACGAAATAGTTCCACAATAAACATTAAACTTTATAGGCATAGTTGTATTCGGAACTTTGAAAAGTATTTCAGCAAGAGTTTTATTACCAGAAACTTCTTCGATAATTAAAATGTTTTTAAAAGCACTTTGCATCGGTCCTTCTATTGAATTTATCTCAAAAAAAGTATCGCTGACTTTAGTTATTTGACAAATAGCCAAAGGAAAGCTCTGTTCCCCCTTTATAGAAGAGGAGGAATAGAACTTTAGTGTGTCATTTTTAATTTCTATCAATTTTGAACTGGTTTCATTATGATAGATACCATTTTTAAGTTTTTTAGATGTTTCACCAAAACTAACCAATCCTATAACTGACAAAAAAAATACAAAATATAAATCTCATTTATTTTTCAATTTTTGTTGACCCTTCAAAAAATCAGAATAATCTTTAATCATTGGATAGCCATATCCACCATTCGGATCTTTTATGGAGCCTACATAATGAACATTTGAACGAACTGTTGAGTGCTTCAAACTATTGAACCGGTCGCAATTTGCGACCAGTTCAGCCATTTCCTCCTTCTGACATGGATTATGCCATCTCTACCATCTCTGGCAGAATATGCAGCTGTAAAGCATCTTCGATTTTTGAGATGGTCTCAATAGAGAGGTTCTCCCTACCCTTGAGTACCTTGGAGACATACTGCTGGCTGCAGCCCATAAGATCGGCCAACTTCTTCTGAGTAAGGCCCAGTTGCTCCATTCTGTCAAGCATCGCCAGGGCTACTTGTTGTGAAAAACGCAACCATGGCTTATTAACACGTCTTGCTTCTGCTGCCTCTCTCCAATGTGAGGGGCTTACCGATGCATGTGCTTCTAATTTTTTTTTGATGTCCATATAATGTCCTCCTATGTCTGTTTTAAATTGTGCTTACAAAATCCAGGAATCCGTCTTCATCTACAATATTCTCTGATAACCTAATATCCGCATCACAATATTCTCTAATATCTTATAACGTCCTGAGCAACAAAAAGTTGCTCAGTATTTGGTCGCGTCAAAAAAATCACTTAACTTAGTGGTGCAAAAAAATTAGCAAATCATTAACACGGCATAGCAAAGGTACAAATAAAATCTGAGAAACTTGCTCCATTCGGAGGAATTTTTCACGTTATGGAGCTTTTTGAGCGTCATCTGTCGCATATCATCAACGGAACCCTTGGAAAGAGGTCTGTCTCTATTGGATACGATTTATTGCTGTCCGGTAAAATGACTATCTTTGCTCATGGTTATATATTTTTTTGCAAAACAAAGATAACCAAAAGGGCTGATACCTCGTGAGAAGTGTCAGCCCTAATTTGTTTTGTTTGAAAAGTTTTACCGGACAGCAATATACCGATTTATACGTTTGGTAATTGCGCCATCAGTCGTCAGTGCCGAAGAGCGGATCATCGGGTGTAACGAGTAAAGGCTTCTGATCAAACTGATTGAGAATCGACTGTGAGGCGTATTTTCTATTGACCACAAGACGGAACATATACTCGTTGAACCAATCGTTGGTCATCACCAGGCATCCCGCCTGTCCGTAGTTAGGCCCCCAACTATTCTCTACTTTCCATTTCAGCGGTTTGCCGTCGGCATCTAAATCTACGGCGGTAAGCGTCATGGCGTGGGTGGAGCCACTGTCGAAAGTCTCGATACGCTGAGCCTTATTCATACCGAATGTAGTAGAGAAAAGGCTTCCGTAATCGTAATTGTCGAGAGCCAAATAGCCACGCTTGCGGTCGAGCTGCTTTCCAACATCATAGCTGCTGTACATTTTGTGACCGTCCTTGAGACTGGCTATGGCGAGAGAAGCTATCTCGTCCATGGGCAAATTGAGATATTTCCAGTTGTGGCCGTCGTAAGTATGACGATCCAGTTCCACCTCGTAGGTCTGATGATAAGGGCGTCGAGGATCGTTCATCACCATGATGAAACTACCGTTGAGCGGGTGTCCTACCGTTAATTCGTAAAATTCGCGTGGTGTATAGTTTTTCTCGGGGATGACAATTTTTCCCTGAGCATCGCGGAAAGCATAGGAGAAACTCTTCACCGGTTCGCCGATGGTAAGAGCAAGAATATGATAGATAGTGGAAAGCATCTCGGTCTTGCGGTCGTTGATAGCCTTGGAGCTTTTTCCCTTAGCCACCATGGAGCGCAACTCCAATCCATATTCGCGAAGCTTTGACGAGACAATCTGCGCCATGCGGCTGGTGTTGTCGGAAGAGAAAGTCTCGGGCTGAGCCTGCATAGGCACAAGGCCATACTTCTCGGCAAGATCGGCTACGCCGCAGAAGGTGCCGCCGTCGTTGATGGGGTGCTTGAAGAAAAAGCGCACAAGATTGTCGTCGATGGGCTTATTGGCGCAATCGATAACACCCTGAAGCATCAGATTAGCCTTCTCCAACTGGTCGTAGAAAAATAGATATGCTTGAGAATACTCTACACGGACACTGTCACCATGCTCCTTGGCAAAATTGGCTCTGAGCACATTGAGTCCGGAGAACATCCAGCAACGGCCCGACTTCTGCTGATCGTGAATCGTCTGCTTGGGAGTCTCAACACTGAAATAAGTGTCAACGGGGCCCTGGTTGGCAAAGTTGCGCGACAAATCGTCGATGTTGTTAGAAGCAATGGCATTGAAAAGAGCCTTACCAGATTTAGCATCTGGCTGTGCTTTCTCGATACGTTGCAACATTTTCGCGGATATTCCGCCTTCGGCCGACTGGCCAATTGCAGAGCCCGTAACAAAGAGCAGGGCTACGGCAATGAGGTAGGGTCTGTACATATTATGATTAGATTTAGTGATTACGTTTTGCAAAGATACAAAAAATTTGTACCTTTGCAAAGAATACACCAATTAATCAACGGTTGCTTTTGGATATGGACAAAAAGAACTATGGGTTACTGAGCAATATAGACTCGCCAGCCGATCTCCGCAAACTGAGCATAGACCAGTTGCCAGAGCTGTGCCGCGAACTGCGACAGGACATTATCGACGAGGTCTCGGTCAATCCCGGCCACTTCGCTTCCAGCCTTGGCGTTGTGGAACTCACAGTGGCCCTTCACTACGTATTCAATACGCCAGAGGACCGCATCGTATGGGACGTGGGTCATCAAGCCTATGGCCACAAGATCCTCACTGGGCGCAGAGAGACATTCAACACGAATCGGCAATTTGGAGGCATCCGCCCCTTCCCTTCGCCAGAAGAGAGCGAGTACGACACCTTCACTTGCGGACATGCTTCCAACAGCATCTCGGCAGCCTTGGGTATGGCCGTAGCCGCACGAAAGACAGGTAAGACCAACCGGCATGTCGTTGCCGTTATTGGCGACGGTGCCATGAGTGGCGGTTTGGCTTTTGAGGGACTGAACAACGTCAGCTCGACGCCAAACGACCTTTTAGTGGTGCTCAACGACAACGACATGTCCATAGACCGCGCTGTAGGCGGCATGGAAAAATATCTTATCAACCTCGACACTAACGACACATACAACCGCATACGCTTCAAATTGTCGTCGTGGATGAGACAAAAAGGCTATCTCAACGACGCCCGCCGCAATGGCCTCATCCGTTTCAACAATGCCCTGAAGAGCGCCATCGCCCATCAGCAAAACCTCTTTGAGGGAATGAACATCCGCTACTTCGGCCCCTTCAATGGCCACGACGTTATCAATCTGATCAACGTGTTGCGGCGGATCAAAGACATGAAAGGGCCAAAGCTCCTGCATCTTCATACGGTGAAAGGCAAGGGATACAAACCGGCAGAGGAGCACGCCACAATTTGGCACGCACCAGGAAAGTTTGACGCTGCCACGGGAGAGCGAATCGTCGTCGACACATCAAACCAGCCGCCAAAGTTCCAGGATGTATTCGGCAACACGCTGCTTGAGCTGGCACGGAAAAATCCGCGCATCGTGGGCGTGACACCGGCCATGCCTTCCGGCTGCTCGATGTGCATCATGATGAAGGAGATGCCCGACCGATGCTTCGACGTGGGAATCGCTGAAGGACATGCTGTGACATTCTCGGGCGGAATGGCCAAGGACGGACTGCAGCCATTCTGTAACATCTACAGTGCTTTCGCACAACGGGCCTACGACAACATCATCCACGACTTGGCCATACTCAACTTGCCCGTGGTGCTGTGTCTTGACCGCTCCGGACTCGTGGGTCAGGACGGTCCAACCCATCATGGAGCCTTTGACATGGCCGCGCTCAGACCCATCCCCAATCTTACCATCTCCTCACCGATGGATGAGTGGGAACTCAGAAAGCTGATGTATACGGCACAACTGCCAGGAAAGGGTACGTTTGTGATCCGCTATCCACGTGGAAGAGGCGTGAAAGTGGACTGGAAATGTGATCTGGAAGAGATAGAAGTAGGGACCGGGCGGCGGCTCCACGAAGGAAAAGACTTGGCGGTTCTGACGATTGGCCCAATCGGCAACGACGTTGAGAATGTGATCCACGAAATTGAAAAAGACGCACAAACGCTTCCGCTCTTTAAGCACAAACCCAGCATTGCCCATTACGACATGCGTTTTGTAAAGCCCCTCGACGATAAACTTCTCCGGGAGATAGGAAACAAGTTCAAAAAAATTCTCACACTTGAAGACGGCGCTAAAGAGGGCGGCTTTGGATCGGCCGTGCTGGAATGGATGGAGGACAATGGATTCCGCCCCCAGATCGTCAGAATGGGACTCCCCGACGAATTCGTCCCCCACGGATCGGTAGAGGAAGAGCGAAAACTATGCCACCTCGATCCTGACAGCATCAAGCAGGCCATACTGGAACTCTGCAAATAACATATCGGTCAAAGAACATTCGAAGATGAAAATCATCATTACAGGTGCCTATTCCATTGGCACTTATCTGGCAAAACTTTTTGCGAAGAACAAAGACAACATTATTATCATAGACTCTGATCAGGAAAGATTGGAGAAAATCAACAATGAAGCAGATTTGCTCACCGTCTGCGCCTCCACGACTAACATCAACACACTGAAAAGCAACGGAATCGACGAAGCCGACCTGTATATCGCTGTCACTCCCGATCAAAGCGTCAATATCAACAACTGCATCATTGCCCATGCCCTCAACGCCAAGAAGACCGTTGCCAAAGTGGACGACCCGGAATTCATGACCGACGACTCACGGGAGTTCTTCAGGCGATTAGGCGTTGACAACTTGATTTATCCGGAAGAACTCGCAGCACGTGAGATCATCAGCGGACTGAAGATGTCGTGGGTGAGACAACGCTGGGACGTTCATGGAGGCGCGCTCGTGATGTTGGGCATCAAGCTCCACCACAACTGTGAGATTCTCGACCAGCCACTGAAAGACATTTGCGGTCCCGACGATCCCTACCACATTGTGGCCATCAAGCGGGATGCTGACACAATCATCCCCAATGGCAACGATACGCTGAAATACCACGACCTCGCCTACTTCATGACCACAAAGCAATACATCCCCTATATCCGACGTATTGTGGGCAAGGAACACTATGTTGACGTAAAAAACGTGATGATGATGGGATGCGGAAACACCGGCGAACGCGCCGTAAAGATGATGCCCTCATATATGAACGTGAAGATTTTCGAAAGCGATCCTCACCGCGTGGAGGTTCTCAATGAGGTGTTGCCCGAGAAAGCCCTCGTCATCAGTGCCGACGGACGCGACGTTGAAGAGCTGAAAAATGAGAACATCCGCGACATGCAAGCATTCGTGGCCCTGACCAACAACACAGAAGTGAACATTCTCTCCTGCCTCACGGCAAAGCAGTTGGGCGTGCGCAAGACTGTGGCCATGATTGACAACATGGCCTATGTGGGCATGGCCGAACAGCTCTCCATTGGTACTATCATCAACAAGAAAGCCATTGCCGCCAGTGCCATCTATCAAATTATGCTTGACACCAATGTGATGAACATCACCTATCTCCTGTCGGCCAACGCCGACGCTGCGGAGTTTGTGCCCGTCGAAGGCAGCAAAATCACTCAACACCCGGTAAAAAACTTGAAACTTCCTAAAGGTATGACCATCGGCGGACTCGTCAGGGAAGGCAAGGGAATGCTTGTTTCGGGAAACACGGAGATCAAGCCCGGCGACAGCGTCGTCGTATTCTGTCACGGAATCAACCTGAAACAAGTAGAGAAATTATTCAACTGATTTTTCACAGAACGGTTATATGTTCAACAAGAAAATCATATTCAAGATTTTAGGATCGCTGCTCTACATTGAGGGATTCTTCATGATGATATGCATGGTCATGTCCATTGCCATGCACGACGACGATTCCATGGCTTTTCTCATCTCGATGCTGCTGACGATTCTCAGCGGCACGGCCATGCGCTATTACGGCATGAACGCAGAGAACAGTCTCTCCCGGCGCGACGCCTATTTGGTAGTGACCTTTTCGTGGATTCTGTTTTCCCTTTACGGCACATTACCCTTTCTCATTAGCGGCTACCTCAACAGCTTCACAAACGCGTTCTTTGAGAATATGTCGGGCTTTACGACTACCGGTGCCACCATTATAGACAATGTGGAGGCACTGCCTTCCGGCCTGCTTTTCTGGCGATCGCTGACACAATGGATAGGCGGATTGGGCATCGTGTTCTTCACCATAGCCCTGCTGCCTTCGCTGGTAGGCGGCTCCACACGCGTTTTTGCAGCCGAGGCCACCGGGCCTATCCGCACCAAGCTTCACCCGCGCCTCTCAACAAGCGCCAAATGGATATGGAGCGTATACTTCATGCTGACCGTAGGATGCATGGGCTCATACATGTTCTTTGGCATGAACTGGTTTGAAGGACTCAACTTCGCCATGACAACCACAGCTACAGGCGGTTTCTCTATCTACAACGCCTCAACAGAGCATTTCAATTCTCCCGCCCTCGACTATGTGACTACACTGTTCTGCTTCCTCTCCGGTGTGAACTTCCCACTGCTCTATTTCAGCTTGGCCAAATTCAAGATTCACGAACTCTTCCGCAACAGTGAGTTCCGCCTTTACTTTTTCCTCGTGATGAGTTTCACGCTGTTCATCACTTTCGAACTCGTCTACTACAACGATTACAGTTTCCGTCATGCTTTCCGCTCTGCCATATTCCAAGTGGTATCCTTCATCACGACGACGGGTCTCTTCAACGACGACGCTGCGAAATGGCCGCACGTGACTTGGGTCGTGCTCTCTGTATGTATGTTCATTGGTGCCTGCTCGGGATCCACCAGTGGCGGCATGAAATGCATTCGTGGTGTCATGCTGATTAAGGTAGTGAAAAATGAGTTTATCCAATTGCTCCATCCCAACGCCTCCTTGCCACTACACGTCGACGGCAACAACGTCACACCCAGTAAGCGCGTCACTCTGCTGGCCTTCCTGACCATGTATCTGATGCTATGCCTGTTATGCGCATTCGCCATGATTGCCGCCGGAATAGACAATACCAATGCCATTACCATCACACTAAGTAGTATCGGCAATGTAGGACCGACACTGGGAACGGAAATTGGCCCAACGATGTCGTGGAACGATCTGCCCATCTTTGCCAAATGGATCAGCTCATTCCTTATGCTCGTCGGACGTCTTGAGATATTCTCCGTACTTGTCATACTTACTCCCCAATTCTGGACCCGCAGTTGAAAAATTGCCCTCCTCATGTCCGTTTCCCTTGTACGAGCCCCAATGCATTACAAGGGAAACGGGCATGTTCTTTTTTATTTCCTTCTATTTTCACGGCACTTTTTGACCGAACAGACTAATCATTTACTTTTTCTCCCATCTGTCGGCTGAAAAAAAGGAACAAGGCTCTTTACCGTATTCCGCGGAGAAGAATACGAGAAATGGGTGAATAGATGTATCAAAAACCGAGAATTGACTACGGGTGCCTCCCAACGGGCCCTCATATGGAAGCCCATTGGCCTCCAATTGGAAGCCGGTGGGCTGCCATATGGTGGCCGGTGGGCCGCCATATGGGGACCGGGGTCAAGAACCGCATTTTGAGGCGTAAATAACTACTGTTGCATTCACAAATGGCCCAACCGCTACCCCTATGAGTAGTGTGAAGGAGAAAGGACTTGTATACGCTGAGAGCTAAAGGCCGTCGGGTGGATTACCCAACATTATCAGAATAAATAAAATTCAATCCTCTAAAAATTACGGCTGGATTTCGTTTTTTCAAAATAAAGGCCTATCTTTGTAAAAACTAAAAGCGAAGACGACAATGGAAAAATTCGTTGATTACATCAAGCGAATCGAGATAGACTCGTTGTGGAGTGGCCGCCGGCACGTAGTATGGAACCTTGACCGGAAAGTAAACATCCTCAGCGGCGTGAACGGTGTTGGCAAATCTACGATTCTCAACAAGGTCACCAAGAGCCTGGCCAACTCTTCCGACTTGCACTCCAACATGCTCAAGGGAGTACATCTGACGGTTGTTCCGGAAGACGCCACACGCATCAGATTCGACATGATCCGTTCGTTCGACCGTCCGCTTCTCAACGCGGAAATGGTGAGTAAAATGAATGCATCACTTGCCACCGAACTGGATTGGCAGCTTTTTCAGTTGCAACGGAAGTATCTCGACTATCAGGTCAATATTGGTAACCGGATCATCTCGGTTCTCCAAAGTGGCGACCCCAACGCACAACAAAAAGCCAAAGACATCAGCGAGCCCAAACGCAGGTTCCAAGACATCATGGACAGCCTGTTCACAGACACGGGAAAGAAAATTGTGCGGAGTGAGAATGAAATCTATTTTGAGCAGATGGGCGAGAAACTGCTCCCCTATCAGCTGTCGAGTGGAGAGAAACAAATATTGGCGATCCTTCTCACCGTGCTGATCGAGGACAACAAGCCCTACGTGCTGTTTATGGACGAGCCCGAAGTGAGTATGCATGTGGAATGGCAAAAACAGCTCATCGACCTCATTCTCCAACTTAATCCCAACGTACAGATCATTCTCACCACCCACAGTCCGGCTGTCATCATGAACGGATGGATGGATCACGTGACAGAGGTGAGCGACATTACGGACAAATCATAATCATCAGCTATGGGCAAGCGACTGCGCGACAATCTATCCTCTGGCTATTTCGAGGCGGCGGACAGGCTGACCTCAAAAGATGCCAGACGAAGGGTCGTAGCCTATGTAGAAAGCTACGACGACGTGTTTTTCTGGAGAAGCATCCTCAGCGGCGTGGAGACCGACAAGCTCTTCTTTGAGGTGATGCTGCCATCCCGCGAAAAAAAGCTGGAGCGTGGAAAGAAGGCCGCGCTCATGGCTGTACTCGCCGATAAGGTGGGAAAGAACATGATTGCCTGTGTCGACGCTGACTATGACTATCTCGAACAGGGGGCTACAGAGACTTCACGCATCGTCATCGGCAACCCTTACGTTTTCCACACCTATGCCTACGCCATTGAGAACCTGCAATGCTATGCGCCCTCACTCCACGAAGTGTGCGTTGCGGTGACTCTCAACGACCACTCCATCTTCAACTTCGATGAATACTTGCGACAATATTCACAAGCCATCTTTCCGCTCTTTGTTTGGAGCATCTGGTTCTACCGCACTCCCAACTATCGCGAATATACGATCAACGACTTTCTGAAAGACATCGAGATGGGCAACTTCTCAGTGAAAAATGCCGCCAACCAAATCAACCTGCTGCGTCACAAGGTCAACAAGAAGTTATCGCTCCTTCAACACCGACATCCCGAAGCCCTGCAAAACAGGCAGCAGCTGATCGACAATTTGGCCAGTCTTGGCGTTACGCCAGACAACACCTATCTCTTCATTCAGGGCCACCATCTTTTTGACAAGGTAGTCGTGCCCATGATGGGCAAAGTCTGTGAAAAGCTCGTCAACGAACGACAAAATGAGATTGCACGAGAAAGCGTGCATGGCATGCAACGACGCAACGAACTGTCATGCTATGCGAGCCGGATAGAAGACATTGAATCGATGCTGCGCAAGAATACGGGATTTCTCAACTCTGACATCATTCAGCAGATCAAAACCGACTTGCGCAATTTTGTCAATCAGACGTGCGGTAGGTGACTTTGTCTCTCCTTGACAATCTTAGATCAGAACTTGACGGCAGCTCGAAATGGACTCTTGACACAATTGACGGGCTACACACATACGGAAATAGGGCGGGAAAAAAATTCCGCCCTATTTCCGTATGCGTGTTCATCGAAACCGTATTTCTACATGATCTGTGAAACCTCCTGCAGGTCATCAATCGTCTTCAGACGTTTCATGATCATCACAACCTCATCGCGGTCGTGCACCTTGATCTCAATGGTGCCCACAAAGATCCCCTGATCCGCGCTGATTGTCAACTTATGAATATTCACGTCGAGATCCTTGGAGAGCACTTGCGACACATCAAAGAGCATTGCCTTGCGGTCAATGCCCCGTATCTCTATAACAGCGTCGAAGAAAAGACGCTTGTGCATATCCCACTTGGCATCAAGAATACGGTTGCCGAAACTCGACTTGAATTTTGTAGCCACACTGCACGTACGCTTATGTATCTCCACCTGATTCTTGCTGTTGATAAACCCAAGAATGTCATCTCCGGGAATAGGATGACAGCAATCGGGGAAAATGTACATGCCGATCGTGTCCTCAGTAATAACACAGGGAATCTTGCGGTTGAATTCCCGTCCAACAACAAGAAGGTCGGGCTTTACCGAAGTCTTGTCCTTTGACTTAAGGAAAGGAACAAACTTGCGCCAGCCTCCCGAGCTACTGCCTGTTTTTTTCTTACCAAGAAGCTCGTCAAGATCCTTATCGCCGAGGATGATGGAGCGCTCACCAAGCGCCTGGAAAAAACTCTCCGGTTTCAAAATGTCGTGAAAAGCACAGAGTTTGTCAATAATACTCGTGGCCGGAGTCATGTCGTGATCCTGCAGCCATTGGCGCAGAATTTCCTCCCCTCTGCGCTGTACTTCCTTGCTGTCTCGACGCAAAATAGCCTGGATCTTGCCCTTGGCCTTCGCCGTACACACAAAGTTGATCCATTCGGGTTTGGGATGCTGCGACTTGGAAGTGAGGATTTCTACCTGGTCGCCACTCTTGAGCTTATGGCTCATCGGCACCAGTTTGTGATTGACCTTGGCTCCGATACAATGCGAGCCAAGGAAAGTATGGATAGTAAAAGCAAAATCAAGTGCGGTACAATCTGCCGGCATTGTCTTGATTTCACCTTTGGGCGTGAAAACGAAGATTTCACTGGCAAAGAGGTTGAGCTTGATGGTATCGAGAAAGTCCATCGCGTCGGGCTGAGGATCATCAAGGATCTCCTTTATGGTGCGCAGCCAGTCGTTCAGCTCATTGTCATCATCGCCCTGCTGGTCATGTTCCTTATATTTCCAATGGGCGGCAAATCCCTGTTCGGCAATTTCGTTCATTCGATCCGACCTGATCTGTACCTCAATCCACTGGCCCGTTCTTGACATGAGCGTAACGTGGAGGGCCTGATAGCCGTTGGCCTTTGGATGATTGACCCAGTCGCGAAGACGGTCGGGGTGACTCTTGTAGATCTTGTTGAGAGAGACGTAAATCTGGAAACACTCGTTCACTTCCTCCTCCCGCTTCAAGGGGACAAAGACAATGCGCACAGCCAGGATGTCATAGATTTCCTCAAATGTGACGTGTTTGTTCTGCATCTTCGTCCAAATGGAATATGGAGTCTTGACGCGTGCCTTGATGGAATATTTGAGTCCCATCTTGTCGAGTGCCTCACGGATGGGAGCCGTAAAATCGTCAAAGAGTTTGTTGCGGTCCTTCTCGGTGAAGGCAAGCTTCTGTTCGATTTTCTCATATTCCTCGGGATGCTCAAACTTGAAGCTCAAATCTTCCAGCTCATTCTTAATCTTGTTCAGCCCCAGCCTGTGAGCCAACGGCGCATAGATATAAAGCGTCTCACCAGCAATCTTGTACTGCTTATTGGCAGGCTGCGACGACAATGTGCGCATGTTGTGCAGACGGTCGCAGATCTTGATGAGAATGACTCGAATATCGTCGCTCATTGTGAGCAGAAGCTTCTTGAAGTTCTCAGCCTGTGTCGATGCCTTGTCGCCGAAAATACCACCAGAGATTTTGGTCAATCCGTCGACGATGCTGGCTATTTTCGCTCCGAAGATATTCTCTATATCCTCCACCGTATAGTCCGTATCCTCCACGACATCGTGAAGGAGGGCGGCGCAAATCGACGTAGATCCGAGCCCCATTTCCTCACAGGCAATCTGAGCCACGGCTATGGGATGCATGATGTAGGGCTCGCCCGACAGCCGTCGGACGCCTTTATGTGCCTGCCGGGCAAAGTTGAACGCTTTGGTGATGATATCCACCTTCTTGCGATGACGGGAGGCTAAATAAGTATCGAGAAGATGATGAAAAGCCTTTTCGATCATCTCATTGTCGGCTGCCTCGCGCTCTTTATTCTTCTGGTCAGTATCTTCCATAGGACGAAACGATTACTTCACTTTTATTTTCTTCCCAGCCCTGATGGTGCTGCCGCTGATGCCGTTAAGCTTTTTGAGCTTCTTCACCGTGGTGTGCTGGCGCCGGGCTATCTCGGAAAGCGTATCACCACTGCGCACGGTAACGCTTGCAGATCCACTGTTCTTCTTTTTTTTCTTCTTCGACTTGTCCTTTCCGCGACCGCTTTTCTTGCTTCGGCGTGAGGCTTTGCTGGATGAAGAAGAATAACTGCGCACGCGTTGCACAGTAGGCACATCGTCGTCGTTGACATCTACCTCATCACGCTTCGTCAGTAGTTCATCTGCATTGTAAGCATAGATGGAATCTTCATTGTCGATAAACCGGCTGATGTCGGCGACGGGCAGACGGATAGGCATGGGGCTGTTGTTGCCATTGACGACATTGCGACGATATTGTGGATTAAGATCTCTCAATTGATCTACGCTGATTCCTAACACGCCAGCCACCTGTTTAAAGTGTACATCACGACTAAGCATCACCGTATCAGTTTTCACCGGCAGCGTAGAGAGCATCGGACATATGTTGTGGTCACAATAGTAGTTCATGATGTAGTTGGCAGCGATGAATGCAGGCACATAGCCCCGCGTCTCAGCAGGCAAATAGGGATAGATTTGCCAATAATCACGACTGCCACCCGAACGGTGAATAGCACGGTTCAATTTGTCAGGCCCACAGTTGTAGGCTGCAATAACAAGATTCCAGTCGCCGAAAATTTTATACAGGTCACTCAGATACTGAGCGGCAGCATATGAACTCTTGAGCGGGTCGCGGCGCTCATCAACCAAAGAGTTCACCTTCAATCCATAGTGTTTGGCCGTGGAAATCATAAACTGCCACAGCCCCGTGGCACCTACCCGAGACACAGCACGCGGGTTCAGCGCCGACTCTATAACAGGCAGATATTTCAACTCGAGCGGAAGTCTGTAGCTCTCCAGGGCCTCTTCAAAGATAGGCATGTAGAAATTCTGCGCGCCCAACATGAAAGAAACCGAATGGCGCAGATGACCACTATAGCGGTCGATCATTTTCTGTACAGCGTCGTTATAGGGCATCTCGATGACCGTAGGGAGCATCTTCAGCCGGGCCATAATCTCCTCTTTTGTATACTGCGGATTGATGTCGGGAAAATCACAAGAGCTGTCTGGACGCAGATAGGTCTTGGAATTGTAGAGGTAGAGGAGACTGTCGAGTTCATAGGTCATGGCCTCGGGCAGTTCAATTTGTTCTTCCTTTCCTTCTTTGTTGGTCACTGTTACTTCTGTCTCGCTCTCGTCTTCGTCGTCTTCAATATCCACCTGGGCGTTTATCGTACAGGTACCTGCAAAAAAGAGCGAGAGAAGGACTATGTAAAATTTTCTCATTTTCTGATTATTGTTCGCTTATCTGATTTTTAATAAATAGTTGTTAGAACGTAAGGCTGCACGCCACACCCACAGCATTGTTTTTCAGAGGAGAGGCATATCCTCCCATGGCACCGCCGGCATTGATTACAGCCGGCGAAAGCTTCATGCTCAGATCGTTAGAGATATCAAATTCTGAGAGAGATGCGTCGACATAAGCATCCACTACAGAGAGAGCATACACTCCGACGAGGCAGAAAAAGCTCAAATCACGCCAGCGGCGATAGCGATCCTTTCGCTTGCGAAAGAGCTCCTGATAGCGCGAGAGGTTGTCTTGGGTGATCTCCACACCCAAATGAAGGAACGAATCGTAGCTGTGAGTCGAAGGGTCATCGTCCATAATGTCGAGATAAGCCTGACTGTAGTCGTGATACATCTGATTATTCCACCGCATGGCATAGGCGCAACCCACAAAACCTCCATAGAAAATGGGAAGTTTCCAGTACTTGCGGTTATAGATCTGTCCTGCTCCAGGCAGGACCAAAGCCAGCCACAAGGCCCGTTTGGGATCAGGACGCCACGTTCCCCAGTCGCGTTTGGGCCGCCTGCTTAGGCTGTCGGGCAACATATTCGCTTTTATTGCCACTGTCGAATCAGAGTCGGCAACGGCTACCACTTCCCGCGTCTGAGCACTGAGGCCCAAGGGCATAAGCAAGAATATGACCAGCACTGCGAAAGATATACTGTGCCTGCTATACAAATGCGTCACTTCGTCTATTCTCTACATTATTAATATTAGTCGCCACGACTCAGGCATTCCCATCGTTGGGAGAAGGCTCTTGCCCGTCACCGACCGGCGCACTGCTATCCTCCTTACGGCCCAATTGATCGAATATTCCCATAATGCGCTGCAAGTCCTCGTCGCTGTTGAAGGGAATGGTGATTTTTCCCTTACCCTTTGGCGAGCAGGCCACCAACACTTTAGCATTGAAATAGCCGCCAAGACGTCGCCGCATCTGCGTCATCTCTTCCGAAAGCTGACTGCGCGCCTGAATTTTGCGTTTGCCGCTCTGAATGGTATCGCCATTGTTGAGCAGCTTCACCATTTCTTCCACCTTGCGCACAGAATACTGATTTTTCACGATCTCATTGAAGAGTTTCAGCTGCATGTGTGGATCTTCAAGCCCCAGCAACGCACGGGCATGGCCCATGTCGATCTCTTTCTTTTGCAGGGCCATCTGCACCTGGGCTGGCAACTTGAGCAACCGCAGGTAGTTGGTGATGGCAACACGGCTTTTTCCCACTCTCTCGCTCACGCGTTCCTGGGTCATTCCCGGCGACTCAAGCAAGTGCTCATAGGCCAGTGCAATTTCAATGGGGTTGAGATCCTCACGCTGTATGTTCTCCACGAGAGCCATCTCCATGATGCTCTCATCTTTGATGGTGCGTATATAAGCGGGAATGGCTTTCAGTCCGGCCAGCTGTGAAGCCCGCCACCGGCGCTCGCCGGCGATGATCTGAAATCGGTTTTCCGACACCTGGCGCAGCGTGATGGGCTGAATGATGCCTATCTCACGGATGCTGTTGGCCAGTTCTTGCAAGCTTTCCTCATCAAAGTCATGGCGCGGCTGGTTGGGATTGGGCTCAATCTGGTCGAGAGCAATCTCATTGATGGTCGACGAACCACTCGTACGCACGGCTTCGGTCGAGATCAGGGCATCAAGACCACGACCCAGAGCATTGAATTTCTTATGTACTGCCACTGTTTATTCCTTCTTTTTTAAATTCAACTGTTTTTGCTGATAATCTCGCGAGCCAAGGCCAGATGGTTCTTGGCACCGGTAGAATCCGCATCGTAAAGAATCACGGGGAGGCCATGACTTGGACTCTCGGATAGTTTTACATTGCGCTGGATGACGGTTTTGAAGACAAGTTCCTGGAAGTGGCGCTTCACTTCATCGTAGATTTGGTTGGCCAGACGAAGGCGCGAGTCGTACATCGTGAGCAGGAATCCCTCTATTTCCAGTTTCGGATTGAGCCGGCTCTTGATGATCTTTATTGTATTGAGCAACTTGCTGATACCTTCAAGAGCGAAATACTCACACTGCACGGGAATGATCACCGAGTCGGCGGCCGTAAGCGCGTTGACGGTAATGAGTCCGAGCGAAGGAGAGCAGTCTATCAAAATATAATCGTATTCGCCGCGAATAGGCTCCAACAGCGTACTGATGACCTTCTCGCGGTTGTCAAGATTCAGCATTTCTATTTCCGCTCCCACAAGGTCGATATGGCTGGGGATAATGTCAAGACCTTCAATATCTGTGGTATAGATGGCATCGCGCACGTCGGCATGGTCGATGATACATTCATAAAGAGAGCAGTCTACCTGCTGGATGTCTACTCCTAAACCACTGGAAGCGTTGGCCTGTGGGTCGGCATCTACAACAAGAACGGTTTTCTCGAGCGTGGCCAGAGAGGCCGCGAGATTAATTGTTGTAGTGGTTTTGCCAACACCGCCTTTTTGGTTGGCAAGTGCAATGATTTTTCCCATTATCACTATTCATTATAATCTTAGCTGCAAAGTTACATATTTTATGCGAGAAAGAAGATAATTAAACCTTTTTTTGTACTTTTGCAGTGCAATGCTCCGCCTTGTAGCGGACATGAGCGATAATGTTTTAAATGATTTTTTATGAACAAGCGACCACTGATTCTCATTTCCAACGACGACGGCTATCACTCCGTAGGCATCCGCTCACTGGTAGACTTCGTGAAAGACCTTGCCGACGTCATCGTCTGTGCCCCGGAAGCAGCCCGCTCAGGTTTTGCCTGCGCCTTCTCCGCTGCGACTCCCTTGCGGCTCAAACGCCGTCACAACATGGGCGAGGTTGAGGTGTGGAGCTGCAGCGGCACCCCTGTAGACTGCGTGAAGCTGGCCCTTGACCAGCTCTGCTCCTCGCGAAAGCCCGACCTGATATTGGGAGGCATCAACCACGGCGACAATTCCACCGTCAACTCACATTATTCTGGCACAATGGGTGTAGCGATGGAAGGCTGCATGAAATACATTCCCAGCGTGGCTTTCTCCAACTGCAACTATGACGAGGAAGCCTCACAGGAGCCTCTGCGCCACTACATTAGGGAAATCGTGAAGAAGGTGCTGGCCGAGAAATTGCCGCGCGGCGTGTGTCTCAACGTCAATTTCCCCAACACCGACAAATTCTTAGGTGTAAAGGTTTGCCGCATGACCTATGGCCGATGGATCAACGAAGTGGTGAAATGCCACCATCCCCGCGGCTACGACTACTACTGGATGACCGGCGAGTATGCCAACGACGAAGTCGGCGTTGAGGGCACCGACCAGCAGGCTTTGGCCGAGGGCTATGTGGCCATCACACCCACCACGATGGACGTGACGGCCTACGACTTCATGGCCAGCGTTGAAAAGTGGAACCTATGAAATACTATCTCATCGTAGGCGAGGCCAGCGGCGAGCTTCATGCCAGCCGGCTCATGGCAGCCCTGAAAAGAAAAGACCCGACGGCGCAATTTCGCTTCATCGGCGGCGAGCTTATGCAGGCCGTAGGCGGTGAGCGTGTGCGCCACTACAAAGAAATGGCCTATATGGGCTTTGTGCCTGTGCTGCTCCACCTGCGCGTGATTTTCAGCAACATGGCCATGGTGAAGCGTGACATTGTTGCCTGGCAACCCGATGTCGTGATTTTAGTGGACTATGCAGGCTTCAATCTCGACATCGCCCACTTCCTGCACCGCAAAACTCACATCCCGGCTTTTTATTATATTTCGCCGAAGATATGGGCATGGAAAGAATGGCGTATGAAAAGCATCCGCCGCGACGTTGATGAGATGTTCTGCATCCTTCCCTTCGAAGTGCCTTTCTACGAGAAAAAACATCATTACCCCGTGCACTACGTGGGCAACCCAACGGCAGATGAAGTGAGGGAATTCAACAATGGCTACAATGAGAGCTTCACGGAGTTTGCCCACCGATGGCACCTCGACGCCCACCTGCCCATCATCGCGCTGTTGGCAGGAAGCCGCAAACAGGAAATCAAGGACAATCTGCCGGCAATGGTGGCGGCCTCTGCCCCACTGTCGGGAAGATACCAACTGGTCTTGGCCTGTGCGCCGTCTGTGGAAAAGGAATACTACGACGCGGTGTTGAAGCGCTGTCAAGGAGCTGACGCTATTCGCCGCGTCGACAACGACACCTATCCGCTTCTCTCCCACTCCACCGCAGCTTTGGTGACGAGCGGAACCGCAACCTTGGAGACCGCTCTCTTCGGCGTACCACAAGTAGTATGCTACAAGACGCCGGTGCCCCGCCTCATCCGCTTCTGCTTCAATCACATCATTCAGTGCAAATACATCAGCCTGGTAAACCTCATAGCCGACGAAGAAGTGGTGCCGGAGCTTTTGGCAGACAGGTTCTCTGTGGAAAACATCAGCCACTGCCTGCACGGTATCCTCCCCGATGGGGACAAGCGAGACCGCCAGCTCTCGCGCTACAAAGAAGTGTGGAAGCTGTTAGGCGAGAAGGTGGCTCCCGAGAATGCCGCAAACGCGATGATCAGGCTTCTCCGTGAAAAGTATGGCAACAAGGCATGAGGCAACAGAATATTTCGTAATCCGTATACACATCACACTAAAATGGCAATCATCAAGACATTCCAGGGCAAGTCACCCCAGTGGGGCGAGCGTTGCTATCTGGCCGACAACGCCACCCTCATCGGCGACTGCACCTTGGGCAACGACTGCTCAATCTGGTTTGGCGCCGTCATACGCGCCGACATCAACAGCATCACGCTTGGCGACCGCACCAACTTGCAGGACTGTGCCTGCATCCATGTAGCCCACGGAGAAGGGCGATGCACCATCGGCAACGATGTCTCCATCGGGCACAATGCTACTGTACATGCCTGCACGGTGGGCAACGGCGCACTCATCGGCATGGGGGCGACAGTGCTTGACGGCGCGGTCGTCGGCAACGGAGCCATCGTAGCCGCTGGAGCCGTGGTGCTGCAAGGCACCCAAATCCCACCCTATGAAATATGGGGAGGCATTCCGGCCCGCCGGCTGAAGGCCGCCGCCAAAGGACAGGCCGAAGCCTATGCACAATCCTACATGGAAGTGAAGGAGATTTATCGGCAAGAACCGTGACCACTGCGGGCACAACGATGTCCTCACGACGACAGTATCAAATCTTCTCTACCGTTGGGACTACTATGAGGATGGAGGTCTCCATATTGGAGCATCCAGCACTCATCGTCGGATAAACGGTTATTCATGCCGGCTGGCACTTGGCGGCCGGCGGGATTCCATATGGCGGCCAGCGGGATTCCATATGGCGGCCGACGAGGCACCTTTTGGGAGCCCGGATGAGTCGCGTTTTTTTTGAGGAACCATAGACCATGCTCCGAATGTCCCGGCCGGCAAAGCAGCTGATCTGTGTCAGCCCAGATGCCAATCCATAGAAAGTAACCGGCACTAGCCTGGCGGATATATCGCCAAAGTAAGGCCTGTTTTTTACCTTCTCCATACCGGCTACTGTCATTGGGACGACTGTACGACGAGTGGATTGAGTGCAGGTTTTTCTTTCTGTGCAACGCCTTCTGTAAATATGGTTCAGGCAATTGCCTTATATCTGCTGTTTTCCTCTGCAGGGTCAATCACCTTAAACCATTCATATTCCGTCGACTAACCTGCATGAAGTCCTTTCTCCCAAACAGCAAATGAAGTTGAGCAAAATATCGTGCAAAAACACACAGTTTGCGCACACAACAATTGATTTAAATCAAGAAAACGAGCCATCTATACTTTTTTCAATTCCAAACTATTGGGTCGTAAAAAATAAGACGCTAACTTTGCAAGCGAAAGGAAAAGATATAAAGGAAAAAGTTTGAGAGAAGGATAGCAAGGTCGGCTGTTAAAGCTGCCGAATTTAAAAGGAAGGTAAACTGATTGTTCAGAAAGGATAGAAATAAAATAATACAGCACAATGATTGTGTTAACCCGAAGGTAGAGTTTTCTTAAGGTAAAAGATTGTTTATACAGAGATAGCATTCAATAGGTAGCTATAGACTTCAAGAAGGTTATTAGTTAAAGGTAGAAAGAATTGTGGTTCAGGTGTCGGACAGGGAAAAACATCCCATCCGGCATGACGGGGGGCGAGAGCAAGCTCCCTTTTTTTGTTTCCGTATGCGCACATCGTTTTGATGTCTGGCGCTTTTTTAGTAATTTTGCACCATGAGCAAGAAAACCGATGCTTTATTAGAGCATATACGCTTGGGCAATTCCTTGACAGGAAGCGAGAAACTCAATCTTATTATCGGACTGAGCATTCCCTCCATTTTAGCACAGATAACGTCGGTGCTGATGTTTTTCATCGACGCATCTATGGTGGGTTCACTGGGTGCGGAAGCCAGTGCGAGCATTGGCCTCGTAGAGCCTGCAGGATGGCTCTTCGGCTCGTTAGGCGGAGCCGTCGCATTGGGCTTCTCTGTTCAGGTGGCCCACTTTATCGGTGCCAACGATTTCCAACGAGCCCGACAGGTGATGAAGCATGGCTACGTAGTCTGCCTGCTCTTTTCGTTTGTCATCATGGCCATATCTGGCGTTATTGCTCCTTGGCTGCCGGGATGGTTGGGGGGCGGTCCAGACATTCAACACGACGCCACCCTCTATTTTCTCATCTTTGCCTGCGGCGCGCCCTTCTTCTATTTGGAGTCGCTCTCCAGTGCACTGCTCAAATCGAGCGGCGACATGAAAGTGCCGGGCATTGTGCTTTCGCTCAACTGCGTCCTTGACGTACTGTTCAATTTCATCTTTATCTTCCCCTCACGCACAGTCAGTATCCTTGGAGCCGACTTCCACGTCTTCGGATTCGGACTCCGCGTGGCCGGTGCAGCTATCGGCACTACTCTTGCTTATATCATTACGTCTTTGACCCTCATCTATTTCACTGTGGTGAAAAGCAAGATCCTCGCATGGAAAAAAGACCTTGAGCGGTTTGTCTGGAACGGAGCCTACGTGAAGGAAGCTTTCAAGATCAGCGGACCGATGGCCTTGCAATACATTCTGATGAACGGTGCGCAAGTGGTAAGCACAATGATTGTAGCTCCTTTGGGCAATATCGCCATCGCTTCCAATTCCTTTGCTGTCACAGCCGAAAGCCTCTGCTATATGCCTGGCTACGGCATCGGCGATGCGGCCACAACACTTATCGGACAGAGTATCGGCGCAGGACGACGCGACCTCTGCCACAGCTTCGCAAGGATGACCATGTTTCTCGGTATGGGCATCATGGCCGTGATGGGATTCGTCATGTATGTTTTTGCTCCAGAGATGATCGGAATGCTGTCGCCGGTAGAGGAAATCAGACTGTTGGGAGCAAGCGTGCTGCGTATTGAGGCTTTTGCCGAACCGTTTTTTGCAGCCAGCATCGTGGGCTACAGCATTTGTGTAGGAGCCGGCGACACATTCAAACCCGCGCTGATGAACCTTGGTTCAATGTGGTGTGTCCGCCTGACCTTAGCCTATATGTTAGCCCAACACTACGGCCTGCGTGGCGTTTGGGTGGCTATGGCCGTCGAGCTCACTTTCCGAGGAATCATCTTTCTTATCCGTATTTTCCGCGGCAAATGGATGAAAAACCCCGACAAGGGATGACAAGAAAACAAAGCACCCCTCTCCTAAGACAATCATTTCCAACTGCCGTCAACTCACCAGTACTGCTCTCCTGTTGATGCCTGCTGTAACTACCGGCCAGAATGAGTTCTAAGCATCTCCATTCTCATTAGGATCTCAAAATAGGTTACTGACGAATGCCACTGATTGTATCGAAGCCTATGACCGCACCTCATGATAACGAAAAGCAGAAGTGCATGAAAGCCACTCTTTGGGCATTCAAAGAACGCTACCAAATAGGTAATCGCCGAAGGCTTAAAGATGGCCCCCAAAAGATAAAATCTGGCGCAGCCGTACATCACCAGCCCCTACAATCGACTCCACATCTTAGCCCTCTTCCACCTAAAACTCAGCCCGTGAAATCCCGTGGCGATATAAGAAAATCTTGAAAATCCAAATTCCGAAGTAATTTTTAACAGAATTTTCTTCCTTTTTCATCATTTATTATGCTATCTTTGCAATCAATTAACTAAATAAAAACGAATATGAAAAAGTACGTATTTGCTTTGACGGTAATGCTGTTCAGCCTCGTGGGAACGGCTATGGCACAATTACCCTCCGTAACATTGAAAGACATCAACGGAAAAACAGTTACTACTGACACATTGAACAACGGTGGCAAGCCCTTCATCATCGACTTCTTCGCAACATGGTGCAAACCTTGCAACCGTGAGCTCACAGCAATCAGTGAAGTTTACGATGACTGGCAGAAAGAAACCGGCGTGAAGATTTTCGCCATATCCATCGACCAGGCTCAAAATATCAATAAAGTGCGTCCCCTCGTTGACCAGGAAGGCTGGGAATACGACGTGCTGCTCGATCCCAACTCCGACTTCAAGCGCTCATTGGGCATCCAGATGATTCCCTATGTACTCATCTGCGATGGAAAGGGCAACATCGTCTATCGCCATAACGGCTACACCGACGGTGCCGAGAATGAACTCATCGAGAAAGTTCGCGAACTTATAGCCCAGTAATTTCAGCCAATGAGAAAATCAACATTTGTCGTAGCGTTTCTCTGCCTGGCAGCATGGCCTGCACTGGCACAAGAAAACAACAACGACGGTCATTACAATGCTGCTGTGAGCGGCAGTATACAGAGCGACATGCTCGTGCCGCAGGGGAAACAGGAAGATGGCTCCCACGAAGACTTCCGCACAAACACTTATGCAGACATCAGTGTCTTGAGCAAGTTTGTCGATGCGGGCGCACGCTTTGAGTACCTTGAACATCCGCTGCCCGGCTTTGAACGAGACTTCAAAGGATGGGGACTTCCCTATATATATCTGAAAGCAAAACTCAAGAACGCCGAACTAACAGTGGGTAACTTCTACGAGCAGTTCGGCTCTGGATTCATTTTGCGAACCTACGAGGAACGCTCCCTCGGCATCGACAACTCACTGCTCGGCGGTCGTCTCGTGTTGAAGCCCTTCAAGGGTGTACAGATTAAAGGTATTGCCGGACAACAACGGCGTTATTGGGCCCACAACGATGCCTGGCTGACGGGTGCTGATCTCCAACTCAACCTCGACCAATGGATTAAGCCTATGGCCAACAGTGGAACTTATCTGTCTTTAGGAGGATCGTGGGTAAACAAGCATGAGCGTAAAGACGACGATGGCGCAGTCTTCGCAGATCCTACACATAAACTGAACTTTCCCGCTTATGTCAACTCTTGGGATGTGAGGGCAAACTTGCAGAAAGGAGCTTTCAGTATGCTCGCTGAATATGCGGAGAAAACCCAGGATCCGTCGTTCGATAATGGATTCATCTATCGGCGCGGTTATGCAGCGCTGCTCTCGGCAAGCTATTCTTTGAAGGGAATGAGCATTCTGGCCCAGGCAAAGCGGTCTGACAATATGAGCTCACGCTCAAGAAGACAGATGAACGGAACGTCGAGCTTCGTCGACCATCTGCCGGCATTCACCTATGAGCACACCTACACCTTGGCAGCTCTCTACCCATATGCAACACAGTTGGCTTTGGGCGAATGGGCTTATCAAGCACAGTTGGGCTACACTTTCAAGCGGCATACCTTCCTTGGCGGAAAATACGGCACCAACATCCAAATCAACTTTTCACACGTGCATTCCACCGATAAGCACTATAAAGGTTGGAACGGCGCGCCGGCTACATCTGCACAAAGAGGCACCGACGGCTATGGTTCGGCATTCTGGAAATGGGGAGACCAAACATATTATCAAGACATCAACGTGCAGTTAGATAAGCGCGTCACACGCGACTTCAAACTTCACCTACTCTACATGAACCAGTTCTACAACAAGACCGTCGTAGAGGGCGAAGGAGGATTTATCCACTCCAATGTATTCGTTGTGGAAGGTAAATACAGATTCTCACCCAAAACCACGCTCCGTGCAGAAGCTCAATACCTCACAACTCATGAGGACCAAGGCGACTGGTTGTTTGGCCTTTTGGAGCTGTCGCTCGTCCCCCATTGGATGTTCACAGCCTCCGATGAATACAACGTGGGTGAGACCAACCGCCATTACTGGAACCTCTACACCACATACAATATTGGTGCCCACCGCATCCAATTGGGCTACGTGCGTACGCGTCGCGGCTACAACTGCTCGGGTGGTGTATGTCGCCTGGTCCCCTCCTATCAAGGTATAACGCTTTCCTATAACTACAACTTCTGATGAAACACAAGCTTTTATACATACTGAGTGCCGCGATGCTGTTGGTATCCTGCGGCACAGAAATCGGCGAGAACGAGCGTCTCGATTATGTGAAGCCACAACCAGTGGGCAAGAACGTGCTGGTCGTGGACTTCACTGGCCAGCGTTGCGTCAACTGCCCCAAAGCAAATGAAGAGATAGAAACTTTGCAGGAGCAATATGGTGCCGATACGGTGATTGCAGTGGGTATGCATTCAGGCCCTCTGGGCTTTAAAGGCAACTCGCGTCTGTTAGGTTTAGCCACAGACCTCGGAGACACCTACTATAATTATTGGGGAATAGAATATCAGCCAACTGGTGTTGTAGACTATCGCGGCAAGAGCGACTATACGTCCTGGGCTTCAGAGGTAATGCAATCCTTGCAACAGACAGCCAGTGTCAGTTTGACAGCAACAGCCGAGGGAACAGGCACTGACCTCCATGGATCCGTCACAATAGAGGGTATCAACGGTAACACCTCCGGCAAGCTGCAATTGTGGCTCGTAGAAGACAGCATCGTCGCGATGCAAATGATGCCCGACGGTTCTGCCAACGCCAACTATCTTCACTCCCACGTCTTCCGTGATGCCGTCAATGGTACTTGGGGACAGGATGTGACGGTAACCGAAGGATACAGCACGACAGTCGACTACACCTACACGCTCAACGAGAAGTGGGTGCGCAATCACATGTGGCTTATTGCATTCGTATACGATAACAACGGCGTAAAGCAAGTAATCCGCAAACACATTTAAAGCAATTGATTTGCGCAACTCAAACAACCAATAAATTCTGTTCGAAGGGCACGACATGAGTATTTCTGTCGTGCCCTTCCTGATTGTACAGGCCTTTTCCCCGGGGCAACAACAGCTTCAGGTAAGGCTATCTTTGCTGAAGCTATCTCAAAATATAGCAGAAAAGCTGTTTGATCTTCCTGTTTTTTTCGTATATTTGCGTAAATAAAGAACGAAGATTATGGTTTGGGCAATTCTCATCGTCATATTCATCTTGGTCGCCACATCGTTGGCCATTCGCCGAGGGCTATACCACAACACGCTTATGCGCATGTTTTTTTATCTCACGCTGTGTGGCCTTCTCCCACTGTTGCTGCAAGTTGTCATCTCGTGGCCATTTGGCGAGACGGCAGGATGGACCGCAGCAGGCTTGTGGTGGGGGCTGATGGTGTATGGAGCCCTCCTCGGCTGGAAGCATATCGTTGTGCGAACATCCGACTGTGAGTCGCCATTGCTTCCGGCGTCCTTTGACGGCTACCGCATCTTACAACTCTCCGATATCCACATAGGGACTTTCGGGCGCAATCCATCCACAATCAAGAAAATGGTGGACATGGCACTGAACCAGCACTGCGACCTTATCGTCTTCACGGGCGACCTTGTCAACGTGAGCGCATCAGAAGTGATACCCTTCATGCACGAGCTGAGCCGGCTCAACGCTCCCGACGGAATCTTCAGCGTTATGGGCAATCACGACTATTGCGAGTATGGTATGGGGGCCTCAAATGAAAATATTGGCCACAGCGGAGAAAGCAATGCCCACCGCAACCAACGCATCTTGGAATACATGGAGCAGAAGGCCGGTTGGCGGCTGCTCATGAATGAAAACGTAGAGATCGAACGCCATGGAGAGAAGATTGCACTGATCGGTGTTGAGAACATTTCCAAGCCGCCTTTTCCCAAATATGGCAACCTTCCCAAGGCGATGCAAGGGCTGCCCAAGGGAATGTTCAAGATTCTGCTGAGCCACGATCCGAGCCACTGGAGACGAGGAGTTCTGCATTCTACCGACATTGCACTAACGCTGAGCGGCCACACTCATGCCGGACAGCTGAAGGTGGGGCGTTTCTCTCCCGCCAAATGGGCCTACCATGAGTGGGGAGGAAAGTACACAGAAAATGGGGCTATGCTCTACGTATCGTTAGGTATTGGCGGGACGATGCCTTTCAGAATCGGTGCTTGGCCGGAGATCAACATCATTACACTTAAAAAACGTTGAAAACATAAGCCTTTTCCAACAGAATATTGTACCTTTGCAAAGAACAGACGAACAACAAAGTTAACATATCAATAAAAACGAAAATGAAAAAGATAAGAGCTGCCGTCGTTGGTTACGGCAACATTGGCCGATATAGCCTCGAAGCATTGGAGGCTGCATCAGATTTTGACATCGCAGGCATCGTACGCCGACAGGGAGACAAAGACAAACCATTGGAACTGACACCTTACGACGTTGTAGACGACATCACCAAACTTAATGATGTTGACGTTGCGATATTGGCATTGCCCACACGTCTCTGTCCGGAGAATGCAGAGAAGATCGTGAAGCTCGGCATCAACACTGTTGACAGCTTTGACATCCACACTTCCATTCTCGACTACAGACAGAAGCAAATGGAGGTTTGCAAGCAGGCCGGTCGCGTGAGCGTTATCTCAGCAGGATGGGATCCCGGATCAGACTCCATCGTACGCGTGCTCCTACAGAGTCTTGCCCCCAAGGGACTGACCTATACCAACTTCGGTCCGGGCATGTCGATGGGACACAGTGTTTGCGTACGGTCCAAGGAAGGTGTAAAGAATGCGCTTAGTGTAACCATTCCATTGGGTGAAGGCATTCATCGCCGTATGGTTTATGTTGAGCTGGAAGATGGTGCCACACTCGAACAGGTGACAGCAGAAATTAAGGCCGACCCCTACTTTGCCCACGATGAGACCCACGTTTTCGCTGTAAGCTCGGTGGACGAAGTGCGGGATATGGGACACGGAGTGAACCTCGTACGCAAAGGAGTAAGTGGCAAAACGCCCAACCAGCGCATGGAATTCAACATGAGCATCAACAATCCTGCCCTCACCGGCCAGATATTGGTCAACGTAGCACGTGCGTCGATGCGCTTGCAGCCAGGCTGCTATACGATGCCAGAGATCCCGGTCATTGACATGCTGCCGGGCACAAGAGAAGATGTGGTAGCCACATTGGTATAACGAAACCAATGATGCATCAATATTTAAAGGGAGCGATGTGACTATTGCTCCCTTTTTGATATAACAAAATGTTTTATTTTGCGTTTATAAGGAAAAACGGGCTTGTTGTAAGTTCAGGATTCATTGGCGGCTCATCATGGACATACCCTTTTAAAGTCAGCAGTCTTCATTAGCCGACCGCATTGAAATGCCCAAGAAAGAGATTACAAACCATTCATCAAATCATTATGAACCCATGAAATATTGGATGCTCCTTTTTCTTATATTGCCGCTTGTCGGCATCACTTACATTGGCTTTCGCACATGGCGCTTGTTGCCTTTCGCTGCGACAGGCAAGCTGGTAGTACTCGCCATAATGGTAGCTTGCATGGCCTGTTTCTTTCTGCAATTCTCCGGTCTTGACCGGTTGTCGATACCTGTGGCAACAACGGTTTACAAGATTGGTAACTCCACACTATTCATTTTGCTCTATCTCGTGATGGTGTATCTGACCATCGACCTGCTGCGCATCATCCATGCCGTCCCCCCACAATGGATGGTCAGCAACGGGCGCACTTCGTTAGCTATCTTCATTGGTATGACCTTGCTCTTCACCTACGCCTACCGTCATTACATGAACAAGACACGCGTCCCCATGCAAATAGAAACATCCAAGCCACTGGAGAGACCTCTGAAGATTGTCTTACTGGCCGACTTACACTTAGGTTACCACAACGACAAGACCGAGCTGCAACGCTGGGTGGGACTGATCAATGCCGAACATCCGGACTTGGTGCTCATTGCCGGCGACATCATCGACAATAGTGTCAAGCCTCTATTTGCCGCAAGAATGCAAGACGAGCTACGCCATATCAGCGCCCCTGTCTATGCTTGCTTCGGCAACCATGAGTATTACAGCGGCAACCGTCCGGCACACGACTTCTACCAAGCGGCGGGTATCAACCTGCTCAATGACTCTGTAGCCACGAAGTACGGCATCAACATCGTTGGTCGAGATGATTTCTCTTCGCCCCATCGTGAGAAACTCAGCGAAATCATGAAGAACGCCGATAAGGAACTCTTCACCATTGTACTCGATCATGAGCCTTATCATTTAGAAGAGGCTCAGCAGAACGGCATCGACTTTCAGTTCTCCGGGCACACCCATTATGGCCAGGTATGGCCACTGTCGTGGATAGAGGATGCCCTGTATGAAAACGCTTTCGGTCCACTGAAGAAGGGCAATACCCAATACTACGTGACAAGCGGAATGGGTATTTGGGGAGCAAAGTTCAGAATAGGCACGCGAAGCGAATATGTAGTATTAGACTTAATCCCTCAAAAAGAAATATGAGACCCAATTTAACCTGGATGGTGTCACAATTTGTGTCTTTCAACCAAAGGTATTTTCAAAGACGTCTCCCATTGCCTGTGTTCAGATTGAGCAAAGCGCGGACGTTTTTGGGCAATATGAAATGGAAAGAAGACCGCCTCAAGCATAAGTATTTTGATTACCAACTCACCATGTCGGAATACTATGATCTCGAAGAGCATGAACTTCAAAGCGTGATGCTTCATGAGATGATCCATTACTTCATCGCTTTCAACCATATCAAGGACACCTCCCCACACGGAAAGGTCTTTTGCGGCATCATGGACAAGCTCAATGCCTGTGGATGGAACATCAAAGTTTCCCACCACTCTACGGAAAACGGTGAGTCTTCAACAGCAAGGAAGACTTATCGCCCTGGCCGCCGGCTTATAGGTGTATTCATCATGAAGCAAGAAATCTACTATGCCGTTATCAATCCGGGTTACGTAGGACGGATTGTCTCCGGAATGTTTTCTACCCCCGACTTCCGAGAATTGAAATGGTATGTCAGCAATGACGATTACTTCAAGCAGTTTCCCCTTACCCGTTCGTTGCGAGGATACAAAATCAACAATGAGAAATTGAAGGAATTGGAGAAGATAATGTCTCCAGTTGTACTAAAGGAAGGCATGATGATATGAAACTGAAAATGAACAACCAAGTTGGTCTCACCATCTGCGTCGTCACCTTATTGGTACTTTGCACGTTGAGTATCGGTCAGCCCATGATGTTCGACCGCCAAAAGAAGCAGCGGGAGCGTGAAGTGAGCGCCCGGATGGAGAAGATATGGAAGGCAGAGCAGGATTTCCGTAAACAGAATAATGTCTACACGGCCAATCTCCAACAGCTCATCAAAGCCGGACTCTTGGCGGATTCGCTGCAATTCATCCCCTACTCGCAAGGCAAACGATTCAAGGTGACAGCCAATATAGACATCACCCGCAGCGGACGCCAAGTACCGTCGCTCACCATAGTGGCCCAATACGACGATTATCTTTGGGACATGAACGAAAACAGTGTGGCCAACTTAATCGAGGAAGCCAACAAGCGTGGCTCCTATCCCGGGCTGAAAATGAGCAACGCGGAAGACTCCAACCCATAATTTATAGGCTGGCCCACTTGGCTTATAGGGCCGGCAAATCCCATTAAACCCATAAAGAATCCATAAAATCAACAAGAAATATGAAAATCATCAACCCCACCTTTGAGATCTGGCCCCAACAACCGGGCGAAGAAGGCATCTATCTGCAAATAGAACGCGCGGGAAGAGTTTGCTATAAAAGTGAGAAAAATCAAACCATCCACTCGGCACGCCCCTTCTGTCAGCGAATGATCGACAACCAGCATTACGCCATGCTGGAACACGGCACGGTGTATCTACAGTTTGCGGCAGACTCTGCCTCTGCCAACTGGTATGCTTCCAACCGGTTCAGTCACACTCACATGGCCGACAACACGGCCTACGTGACAACGAATCTTCGGGTATTGGCCGAAAACCAACGCATGGAAGACTTACAATTCCGTGTGGAACCCACTCTCCATCACGAACGCCGTATCACCGTGCATTTCACCACTCAGATAGCCATCACGCGCGAATTCAACCGTCATCGTGTCGATTCCATTGCCGAGCAATCCACCCGATACTGCAACTATTCAAAAGACAAATTCGGCAATGAGATCGCCATCAACCTTCCCACATGGGTCAGGGACGAAGGTTTGGCCGAGGCGTCCACGCCAGATATCGACTTCATGAAACTTTGCCAACGGATCAACAGCGGAGAAGCCACGGTGTTGGAAAACTGGATTTTCGGCAACATGGCCGCCGAGCGTGCCTATCTCAACCTCATCGCCTTGGGCAAGAAGCCTCAAGAAGCCCGTGTTGTATTGCCGCTCGACACCAACACCGAACTCATTCATACTGCTTTCGCAACCGACTGGCTCCACTTCTTCGACCTGCGGGCCTTGGACAAGACTGGCCCTGCACATCCAGACGCAAAAGCTATCGCCCTGCCCTTATACAAGATGATGTTAGAGGAGCACCTCATCACTCCACCCACCCAGGCAAAATAAAGACAACAGGCAAACAAGCCGGCTCACATTGAGATGAACCAACGGCAGTCTGGTCGTCAATATTGAATAAGAACAATACGAAATATCTTTCCGCAATGCCTACCATAATAAGCATTGCGGATTTTTTTGTGTCTGCTCATGGCGGGCCTCATAAGGAAGCCAGCGGGCTCCCATATGCAAGCCCGCTGGCACCCATATGCAGGCCGACGGGGCGGCACCTGGAAGCCGGCATGAAGAGCCACTATTCAAACGATCAAATCCCATGCTTTCCTTCACGACTATCCACTTCGAATGACAACTTCTCAAACGGAAGGCCCAATACCTCTCCACTTATTTCCAACCTAATGAATAAAAAAAGACGCACTATCCAAACTTTGCCCAGTCTGCCAATCCGACAACTTTTTTATCGTTAAATTCTCTATTGTCAACTGATTTTCTTATCTTTGCAAAGGAAAAATCCCTAAAAATCAGAATGAGCGACGATACAATAGACGACGAGAACAAGATAAACGAAGACGAAGAACTGCCCGTAGACAGCCATTCCGACTACAAGCCCGTGGACCGGTTTGATGCCTCTGCCGTGCATCATTTGAGCGGTATGTATAAAAACTGGTTCTTGGACTATGCGTCGTATGTGATACTGGAACGCGCCGTGCCACATATTGAAGACGGACTGAAGCCCGTTCAGCGACGCATCCTCCACAGCATGAAGCGCATGGACGACGGCCGCTACAACAAGGTGGCTAATATCGTGGGACATACGATGCAATTCCACCCTCACGGCGATGCCTCCATTGGCGACGCACTGGTACAGTTGGGCCAAAAGGAACTCCTCATCGACACACAGGGCAATTGGGGCAATATCCTCACGGGCGACCGTGCGGCAGCCCCACGATATATTGAGGCCCGCTTGTCTAAATTTGCCTTGGAGGTGGTTTTCAATCCAAAGACCACCGACTGGCAACTGTCCTACGACGGGCGCAACAAGGAGCCGATCACCCTTCCCGTGAAGTTCCCGCTCCTACTGGCCCAAGGGGCAGAAGGTATAGCCGTAGGACTGAGCTGCAAGGTGCTGCCCCACAATTTCAACGAGCTGTGCGACGCTGCCGTGAGCTACCTCCAAGGCAAGCCGTTCACCCTATATCCCGACTTCCCCACAGGTGGAGCCATCGATGTGTCGAAATACAACGACGGCCAACGGGGAGGATCCCTTAAGGTAAGAGCCAAGATTGAAAAGCTTGACTCCAAAACCCTTGTCATCCGGGAGATACCTTATACCAAGACTACCGTCACTGTCATCGACTCTATCAAGAAAGCCATCGACAAAGGGAAGGTGAAAGTGCGCAAGGTGGAAGACATGACGGCCTCACAGGTGGAGATACAATTGCACCTCACACCAGGCACAAGCAGCGACAAGACCATCGACGCTCTCTATGCCTTCACCGACTGTGAGACCAACATTTCTCCCAACTGCTGCGTCATCGAGGACAACAAGCCGAAGTTTCTCACCGTGAGTGATGTGCTGCGCCACAATGTCGACCGCACCATGGGACTCTTGCGCCGTGAACTGCAAATACGCCGCAATGAGCTCCAGGAGCAGCTCTTCTTTGCCTCTTTAGAACGCATCTTCATCGAAGAGCGCATGTATAAGGATCGCCGCTTCGAGCAGGCTCCCAACCAAGACGCAGTCGTGGTCTTCCTCGACGAGAAGTTCACGCCCTTCAAACCCATTCTCTTCACCCAGATCCTGCCCGACAACGCCAGCGTGAAAGACATTCTCGCTGGTGAAGACCGCAAGGTATTCTTCCGCGACATCACACGTGAGGACTATCTGAAGTTGCTCGAAATCAAGATGCAGCGCATCTTGAAATACAACAAGGACAAGGCCGACCAACTCATAGCCAAGATACTCGGTGAGGTGAGAGACATCGATCACGACCTGGCCCACATGACCGACGTAACGATCGACTGGTTTGAACACCTCAAGACCGTCTATGGAAAGGACCATCCGCGAAAGACAGAGATCCGCAACTTCGACACGATCGACTCTACCAAGGTGGTGGAAGCCAACGAGAAACTCTATATCAACCGCCAGGACGGATTTGTGGGCACGGGACTGAAGAAGGACGAGTTTGTGTGCAACTGCTCCGACATCGACGACATTATCATCTTCTATCGCGACGGTAAATATAAGGTCATCAAAGTGGCCGACAAGATATTCGTGGGCAAGAACGTCATTTGGGTACAGGTGTTCAAGAAGAACGACCGCCGCACGATATACAACGTCGTATACCGTGACGGAAAGCACGGCTTCAGCTATATCAAGCGCTTCAACGTGACATCCATTACCCACGACAAAGAATACGACCTCACCCTCGGGACGCCCGGTTCCAAGGTGCTCTACTTCACCGCCAATCCCAACGGCGAGGCGGAAGTCATCAAGGTGACGCTCGACCCCAATCCCAAAAAGAAGAAACAGAACATCTTCCTGGAACGCGACTTCAGCGACATCCTCATCAAGGGACGCGCCTCAAAGGGCAACCTGCTGACCAAGGAAAGCGTCCACCGCATCGGACTGAAAAGCCACGGCCACTCCACGCTCGGCGGACGGAAGGTATGGTTCGACACCGATGTCAACCGAATCAACTACGAAGAGCACGGACGCTATCTTGGAGAATTCAACGACACCGACAGTATACTTGTCGTCTTGGACAATGCCGACTTTTATATCACAAACTTCGATGCCAACAACCATTACGAGGACAACATCAAACTGATCGAGAAATGGAATCCTAAGAAGGTGTGGACCGCCGTACTCTACGATGCCGACAACGACAACTATCCCTATATCAAGCGTTTCACGATGGATGCCACAAAGCGCCATCAGAACTATTTGGGCGATAATCCTGACTCGAAGCTGATCTTGCTCACCGAGACGCCTTATCCGCGACTGCGCGTGGTCTTCGGCGGGGCCGATGCCGTGCGCGAGCCCTTGGAGATTGAGGCCAACGACTTCATAGGCTTGAAGAGTTTCAAGGCAAAGGGCAAGCGCCTCACCACGTTCACCATCGACCATATTGAGGAACTGGAGCCTACAAGACAGCCTGAACCAGAAGATGACGGCAACGCCGACAGCAGTCAGGAGTCGGTAGAACCTGAGGACCTCGACCCCGATAAAGGCAAGACCCAACAGCAGGTGATTGATGAGATTACCGGACAACTCAACATGTTCACCGATGACGATTTCAAATAAGCTACTCCTCACGGCGCTTCTTATCCTGTCATTACCTGTCAATGGACGGGCGCAACATAAGCAGGTCGCCAACCTTTTCGGAATCGGCTACAACCGCCAGCTCGATACCTACCTCTCGCCCGAGCATTATTCGGGCGGCGAGGTGCGCTATGTCAACGCTACCACCTGGCTGCGCCCCGGATGCCATTGGGCCAGACAGATGACCCAGCAGGTGATGGTGAGCTATACAAAAACGCGCACCAACGACAATCAGGACATCGGGGGAATGTACAACTTCCACTTTTCCTTCCAGCGCAGGCTGAACACTATCCAATTGGGCCAAGGCCAGTTAGAGGCACGCTTTGGCGGTGGCCCGGATTTCTGGCTGGGAGCTCTCTACAACACCCGCAACGGCAACAATCCGGCCCAGGCCCGCGTGGCCCTGCGCCTGACACCCGAAGCCGACGTCAGCTACAAATTCTTCTCGGCCGGGAAGCCCTGGGAGGCCAGGCTCAACCTTGCCATGCCCATCGTGGGATTGCAGTTCTCGCCCAACTATGGCCAAAGCTATTATGAGATTTTTACACGCGACAACTACGACCATAATGTCCGTGCTACGTGGATGGGATCTTCGCCAACCTTCACGACACGACTCACTCTCAGCATCCCAGTAGCCAAGACCCATATCACCCTTGGCTATTTGGCCGACTGGCAGCAAGTGTCGGTCAACCATCTCAAATATATTTCCTATACCCATTCGCTGCTCATCGGATGGACGATAAACAAGTGACAGCCCATGAAACGTTATATACTTTTTTTCCTTCCGTTACTTTTCTTCACAAGCTGTATCGACGAGGACGAACTGGACAACGACCCACGAGGCAACTTTGAGGCTTTGTGGAAAATTATGGATGAGCACTACTGCTTCTTTAAGGAGAAGAATGTGGACTGGAATGCCGTTCATGCGAAATACGCGCAACAGATCGACAACTCCATGACCGAAAGCCAGACGTTTGAAGTGCTGACCCATATGCTCTCAGAGCTTCGCGACGGGCATGTCAATCTCTACACATCCTTCGATGTGGGCCGATATTGGGCATGGCATGAGGATTACCCCAGCAACGTCAGCGATACCCTAATCCGCCGCTATCTCGGCACAGACTACCGCATCGCCTCGGGCTTGAGATACCGCATCCTCGACGACAATGTGGCCTACGTGAGATGCACAACTTTTGAGAATGCGCTCGGCGATGGAAACCTCGACCAGATGCTGCTCCATCTTGCCCCATGCAAGGGGCTCATTCTCGATCTTCGCGGCAACAATGGCGGACGGCTGACAAGTGCCGAACAGTTAGCCGCACGGTTCTGCAATGAGAAAACAAAGGTGGGATACATGCGCCACAAGACCGGAAAAGGCCACGACGACTTCTCTTCCCTGGAGGCACAATACATCAAGCCCTCCAAAGGTGTGCGCTGGCAGAAGCCTGTAGTGGTGCTGGCCAACCGTGAAGTGTACAGCGCCGCCAATGAATTCGTGAAATACATGAAGGTTTTCCCCAAGTGTACTGTCGTTGGCGACAGCACTGGCGGTGGTGGCGGACTGCCCTTTTCGTCAGAGTTGCCCAACGGCTGGGCCATCCGCTATTCAGCCTGCCCCATGTATGATGTCGACTATCGCCTGGCCGAACCGGGAGTGGCACCCGATGAAAAAGTAAGCCTCAGCCAAGAAGACTTCAACCGCGGCCTCGACACCATTATCGAATACGCACGCCGGCTTCTTTCTCAGGGTCATTAGGGGTCTTTGCCCTTCACTGAGCGAAAACGTATTTCTGCTGAAAACTTTTGTACGTTACATTCTCTTCCGCTATCTTTGCAGTGACAAAACAAGGAATCCATGACCAATTATTTCCATAAATATAAAGAATATGTCATCTATCTGCTGATTTGGACCATCATGTTTTTGGCCCCTATCATCAGCATGTATCTCGAAGTGCGTTCGGGCAAGGAGATCGATTTTAATTGGAGGCCGGTGCTTGGCATCTGGAAGATCTACATCTTCTATCTTCTCGCCTTTATCACCCACAATTTTTTTTTAGCTCCATTTCTGGTCTACAAGAAGCAGGCAGGGCGTTATTTTCTCCTGTCAAGCTTGTTGGTTGTAGTGTTCTTCTTCGTGCAATACTATACACGCCCCAAGCCACCACACCACAGACCGCGCACACCGATAGAGGTGTATTACATACGGACCAACAGCAGCGCGGCCGGTTCCTTATCCAAGGCCAACGACACAACAGCAACCTTAGACACCATTAAGGTAGAGGACGAGTTGTGGAAACCTCAGCACCACCGCCATTTCGGCCCTTCACCCATGATCGAGATGTTCGACTTCCTGGGAAGTGTCATGCTCATCATGCTGTTAGGACTCAATTTAGGCGTGAAGTTCTATATCAAACAAGAGAAAGAGGAGAAAATCCACAGCGAACTGGAACAGCGCCACCTGCAGGAACAGTTGGCCTATCTGCGCTATCAAATCAATCCACACTTTTTCATGAACACGCTGAACAACATCCACGCGCTCATCGACATTGATCCCGAAAAGGCAAAGTCAACCATCGTGCGCCTGTCAAGGCTCATGCGATATATGCTCTACGAGTCAAACCACATTCTTGTTCCACTGATGCGTGAGCTCTCATTTCTCAATCACTACATCGCACTGATGAAGATGCGCTATTCGGAGAAAGTCGTTGTCACAGTGGACATTCCCGACACGTTGCCCGACTGCATGGTACCACCTTTGCTCTACGTTACATTTGTAGAAAACGCTTTCAAGCATGGAGTGACCTATGAAAAGGAAAGCTTCATCTATATCGACCTCAACGTGGAGAACGAGAGGGTAGTGTTTCACTGCACCAACAGCAAGCCCGCAACGGAGGCACAAGCCACAAAGCCGGGTGGTGTGGGCCTCACCAATGTGCGCCGCCGCTTGAGACTTATCTATGGCAGCGACTACATGCTCGACATCAACGACACAAACGACCGCTACGATCTGCGCCTCTCCCTTCCGCTCCACCCCAAACAAGAGAAGGAACTGATGCCTGAGGAAGACGGTCAAAATAAGAATCCAAAAACGTTTAAGGCATGATAAAAACATTAGCAATCGACGACGAGCCATTGGCTCTGCAGCAACTTGCTGCCTACATCAAGCGAATACCTTTTCTCGAACTTGTGGCCGAATGCCATAGTGCCAATGAGGCCAAGAGGATTCTCGAAGAAGAAATGGCCCAAGGGGGATTGTCCGTGGCGGGCAGATGCCGCTGCCTAACCAAAGACAGTAACACATCTATAGAAAAAGAAGGGTATATCCCTTATTCCCTTCAGGCATGACCTGAAGGCTTTCATCTTGG
>Ga0256404_1001136_pt1 | contig 66678 bp, 55 predicted proteins | sample RumenRJG_01DNA_FD_185990 | JGI IMG/M metagenome (GOLD analysis project Ga0256404, IMG submission 185990) | Bovine rumen microbial communities from Lethbridge, Alberta, Canada - RJG_01 | ecosystem: Host-associated > Mammals > Digestive system > Stomach > Rumen | place: Canada: Alberta | collected... | reverse complement strand
CATAATTGAGTGTTAGATAATTGAATTGTTTAATCTAAAAAATGCCCGCTGCAAATCTCCCTCCCTATGCAGGGAGGGACGGGGTGGGTCTCTTTATTGTTATGAATAGTAATAAATGGAAATGGATTCAGGCTATCGGGCAAGCCGTTGTCGCCGCTATCACGGCACTGCTTACGGCCCTCACCGCTTCAGCCTGTTCACCTGGACTAGCGCCCGCTGTTGCACTGGCTCTTGCGTAAAAATAAAAAAGGTTCCCAAGTCCTCACGCTTGGGAACCCCTTTATATAAAGGGTAAACCGAAAAACTCAAAAACTCAAAAACTCAACAAATTCATTTTGACTGAATTACAGGGTCTCATTCTTTGATTCTTTTTATGAAGAATATTTGGTGGTAACAAGAATAATGAATATCTTTGCGCTATATAACGTAAACAAGCATTCTATGCCACGACAAAAGCGAGAGAAAAGCGGCACGGGCATCTGCCATGTGATGCAAGGGCAGGAATCAAAAACCTGTCCCTGTGATTCTTATAACGTAAACAAGCATTCTATGCTACGACAAAAGCGAGAGAAAAACGGCACGGGCATCTGCCATGTGATGCAAGGGAAGGAATCAAAAACCTGTCCCTATGATTCTGGGTTATCCCCTATGATTCCGTAGAAATTTTTCCTGGTGAATGGAAACGTATAAAAGGGCCTGTAGAATTTTTCTTTTGTCCCAGTAAAGGCACATACTACTATTCGTTCCCTGATAATCAAGGAAACAGAATACTGAATGCTTATAATCCTATTACTAAAGAACTGTCTAATCCTGATCAGAAATAATTATCATTATGTCAGCACCAATTGTATATGAAAAAGATGGGTATTTATTTGCAGACCCATTCATGACAATCATACCTTGGCCTATTGCCAGAATTGATAAACAAGGAAATAAAACATCTCTATCTATGGAGGAGATAGATGCCTGGCAAGAAAAATATTTCAAGGAGCACCCTGAAGTTCAGGCCAGACTTGACTGGATTGAAGAAGACAGCAAGATAACTGGAGAAAGAAATAGAAATATTAAACCTTGCTTGATTGAGAGGTTGCTGTTACGTTTGATTGGAAAGTATTTTGCCAGAAGTAACAGTCAAAACTAAAAGAAAAAAGAAATGAGTAATTACTTAAAATGGGCGCTTAGGTTAGTATTTGGAATAATATCGTTATTTTATATACTAATTGCATGTCTTTCTTTATTACCCCCTATGAAAGAATATGGGTGTGAAGGCCATGCTGATATTAATAAAGAGAGAGTGATGTCTTTCTTATATGCCTTTATATCAACAATAGTCCTTTGGTGGGTGTGGAAGAAAACTAAGACAAATAATAACGAATAACAAGGTGAGCCATGCGACTCTCCTTTGTTTCGTATGTTGCCATGTAATAAAGGTCATCTATGCTACAACCCCTAATATCCACGCCCGTAAAATAAACTTTCTAAATGAACAAGAAATCCCGTAAGGTTTTGGTACTATCGCGGGAATTTTTTACTTTTGCAGCAAAAGAATAAATTATGAAAAAGAAACTATTCAATCTTCTCTCAACAATCGGAGGAAAATGTAAATATGCATACATTAAGGTCTTTGGAATGTCTGAAAAAGACCTTAGGTCTTATTTTAGTTTTGGTTTCAATTCTGCTATAGAAAGTACTTTAGGTGTTTATCAAGGGAAATATTTAGATAGAGAATTGAATAATTCAATAAATGAGGTATACGAATTGTATCGAAATAATGTTCAATTGTTATCGAGTGTCAAAAGGTCTGTTCAGCACATGTATGGTTTAGTGTTAAATGAAGAATATATATCATCTATTATTGACATCCACACTGGAAAATACAGGACAGATAAGAATGAACTTAATGATAAAGACAAATTCAGATTAACGATAAGAGAAGGTTTTGGCGATTATCTCAAACGTCATCTCAGTAAAATTATTACCAAGAAAGAGTTTTCTTTGTTTGAAGAAATGGGATTAAAAGGAATCATTGGAGCCTATCGTAAATCATTGAAGAGTAATTCGGAACTATTAAAACTGAAAGCGTTGTTCGGTATAGATTATGATATAATTATTGATGAAGAATGTAACAGGGCAATTGAAGAGTATTCAGAACTACTTTCTTCATTCATGGCCAGCAGAGATGCATATAGTCGGGCGTTTATTTGAATATGGACTAAAAAAGATCCGCTGACCGGTTCTCCTGTTCCGTTTTCACGCATGGACTCACAATAGAACAAGGAATCAAAAAGTTATAAAAAATATGGCAAACAAATGAAAGATACAAAAAATAATGAAATTGTTCATGGAGATTATCATATGAGGGGAACTCCTACAGAAGATATAACTTGGTCAAATATAGATTTGAACCCTGGAGAAGCTGCTGCAAGAGGCACTCAAATTAAAATCATGTTAGGTCTTAAGGATGGTTCTCCCATAACTCCAGAACAACTTAAATATGTGAAGGATAATTATTTGAGACTTACTGGGGCAGATAATAATTTGCAAGCTTTTTTAGATTCTATTACAGACTTTTATTCAGCGGCAGGATGGCTAAGCAGAGAATCATACTCTATAACAGCCGCTTTAAATCTTCTTGACTTTGATTTTTTAAAACATCCATTTGGAATTATGGGTTTTTAATATGCAGAGAAAAATCTTGTTTGTGCTAATGGGGCCTCGCGTTCATTTTGAAAGAAAAAAAGAATGAATTCTGCTGAAAAAATATGAACGAGACACTATATATTGTAGGTAATGGATTTGATTGCCATCATGGCATTAAATCACGTTATTTGGATTTCAAAGAATGGCTGAACATCAACAATTATCCATTATTTGAAAAAGTAGATTTAGCATTTAGAGACAATGTCGAGTTTTGGAGTGATATGGAAACCCAACTCGGGCATCTGAATACAGCGCAGTTTCATGAAGATAATTTCAAAGAAATATGTTTATCTGCAAATAAGGATTTCTATATTCACGAATTTCAAAACCACTCATCGGAGAATGCATTAAGAATAATGGTAGATGAACTCATTAGGAATCTTAAGACGTGGTGTCTTTCATTTGATTATTCTCATGCCAAAGCAGATGTCTCTCTCAATAAAGATGCCTACTTCATTACGTTCAACTATACCGATACATTGGAAAGATGTTATGGTGTGCCTAATAAGCAGATATTTTACATTCATGGGAGAGCCAACTCTGATGATGATCTTATTTTAGGTAGCGGAATAAGTTCAGGGGAAATAATTGAAAATAAATTCAACGGGGATTATACTGGTGATGAAGATCATGACAATTTGATTAGCGAAGTGGGAAGACTTAAGAAGCCTGTTTATAAGATTATTCATAGGAATCCTCAGGTTTTCAAGAAACATGAGAAATTAAAAGCGATAACGATAATGGGATTCTCGTTTTCAGAGATAGACATCCTGTATTTGCAACATCTTAATTCTCTAAATCCACAGGTGGTAAAATGGGATTTGTGTTTCCATTCGTTTGGGGATTTGTGTAGAATTGTCAAGTTTATAAAAGCAAGTGGGATATCATGTGACAGATTACAATTGAGATTTTTTTGAAGTGAGGAACATATGGCAAACGAAATACTAATCATAGGAGTTGGTTCTGCTGGCATTAACGCAGCAGACAAGATGAACTTGCCAAACAGCAAGAAGCTGTTTGTTGACACAAGCACCAGAATATTGGAAGAGATGTATTCTGAAAGCAACAAGGTATTGCTTCAATGCAAAGACTTTGAGAAATGCTCAGGCTTTTGCCATTGCTATTCCATTCCTAGTTTTAGTGAACAGGGGACGGTGAAGTGAACCCCTGTGATCTGACGCTTCTTCCTGAAGTGGTTATAACGAATAAATAATTATGCAAAGAAGAAAATATTTAATATGGGCTGTGTGCATTATAACAGTAATAATACTATTATTTATAATTTGGCTATTTTGGCCAGTAGAGAATCTTACAGATTGTGAAGAATGTTTATAAAAAGGTGAGTAACTCACCTTCTTTTTGCCTTGTCTTTAATATTGCTATATTTTTGAAGTCCATCTATGCTACAGCCCCTAATACCCACGCCCGCAAAAATAAACTTTCTAAATGAATAAGAAATCCCGCAAAATCAAGGGGACAGGTTTTTGATTCCATGTACAATAAACATCAAGGTAATCCGTTTGAATCATACATCGACTATAGAATGATCGAGTATGCCAAGATCAAGGGATTTTGATTCTTTCTGATGAAGAATATTTGGTGGTAACAAGAATCATGAGTATCTTTGCGCTATATAATGTAAACAAGCATTCTATGCCACGACACTAGCACTTGCGTAAAAATAAAAAGGGTTCCTAAGCACTCACGCTTGGGAACCCCTTTATATAAAGGTAAGAGAGAGTTTTTCACTTTATCACTTTATCACTAAATTCGTTCTTCGATTCCTTGAAAATCGCTGTTTAAAAGACGTTAACCCTAACGCTAACCTTAACGGAGGACGGAGCATAAAAAAAACTGCAAGGAGTAGAAATTACCTCTTGCAGTTTTTCTTTGGCAGTGATTCCGTTGGGGTTCGAACCCAAGACCTACTGCTTAGAAGGCAGTTGCTCTAATCCAACTGAGCTACGGAACCAATGCGAAAAGCGGGTGCAAAATTACTGCTTTTTATTGTTATCTCCAAATTATTTGGAAGAAACTTTCAGCTTAGGAGTTCATCGAGAGCAGGAACTCTTCGTTGTTTTCGGTTCGCTCCATGCGCGTGTGAATCTCGTTCATGGCTTCCATAGAGGTCATGTCGCTGATGGCCTTGCGCAGAATCCACATGCGGTCGAGCGTGGTCTTGTCTTGCAGCAGATCGTCGCGACGGGTAGAAGAGGCCACGAGGTTGACGGCTGGGAAGATGCGCTTGTTGGAGAGTGAACGGTCGAGCTGGAGCTCCATGTTACCGGTACCCTTGAATTCCTCGAAGATCACTTCGTCCATCTTGGAACCGGTGTCGATGAGGGCCGTGGCGATGATGGTAAGCGAACCGCCGCCTTCAATGTTACGGGCAGCTCCGAAGAAGCGCTTGGGCTTCTGGAGGGCATTGGCGTCAACACCACCGGTGAGCACCTTACCAGAAGCGGGTGCTACGGTGTTATAAGCACGTGCCAGACGGGTGATGGAGTCGAGGAAGATAACTACGTCGTGACCGCATTCCACCATACGTTTTGCCTTCTCCAGCACGATGCCGGCAATCTTCACGTGGCGCTCGGCCGGTTCGTCGAAGGTAGAAGCGATGACTTCGGCATTGACGGTGCGCGCCATGTCGGTGACTTCTTCAGGACGCTCGTCGATGAGCAGCATCATGAGGTAGGCTTCGGGATGGTTGGCGGCAATGGCGTTGGCCACATCTTTCATCAGGATGGTCTTACCCGTTTTTGGCTGAGCCACGATGAGGGCACGCTGACCTTTACCGATAGGCGTGAAGAGGTCAACAATGCGGGTGCTCAGATTGGTTGTCCGCGGATCACCGCAAAGGGTGTATTTCTCATCGGGGAAGAGTGGGGTGAGGTGCTCGAAAGGAATACGGTCGCGCACTTCCTCCGGCAGACGTCCGTTAATCTTGTCGATAGAGGTAAGCGGGAAATATTTCTCGCCGTCGCGTGGCGGACGCACATGGCACTGAACGACATCACCGGTCTTCAATCCATAGCGTTTCACTTGCTGAACGCTGACATAAACATCGTCGGGTGAAGACAGGTAATTGTAATCGCTGGAACGAAGGAATCCGTAACCGTCGGGCATCACCTCGAGTACGCCGTTGGCCGTGATGATATCGGAGAAATCATAGGCGACCCTTGGCTGTTCCTGTTGTGGACGGAACATGGGTGCTGCTGGGGTGCTGACAGGCGTCATAGGATTGTCGAAGATGTCGAAGTCGGGCATGGCCGAGTGGTCCTCAATGGGGAGGTCAACGACGGTGATGAAATCCGTGCCGTCACCGGGATCGCCCTGCCAGATGCCATCCACGGTTTCTTCCTCATAGGCACCCTCGCCCTGATTGTTGTGCTCGTTCACCTTGGCCTGAAGCTGGGCAAGAAGATCCTGCTGATCTGCATTCTCATTAGGCGTCATATTTGCAAATTCAGCCTCGGGAATAAAGTCAGGACCTTCGTTATCTGCCGGTGCTTCATCTGCTTCCTTCAGGAATTCGGGCACTTCGGCTTCCTCGGCAGGTTTTTCTTCTGTCTGCTCTTCTTCAGCTTTCTCTGCCTCGGCCTCAGCTTTTGCTTTGGCCTCAGCCTCAGCTATGGCAGCCAATTCAGCCTTCGACTTGCGTCCGCGCTTCTTAGGAGCGGCTTTTGCCGGTTCTTCTTCAGCGGGCGTTTCAGGGGCGGCCTCGGCCACTTCGGGTTTCTCGGGAAGGTCCTTGAAAAGAGGTGCGGCTTCAGCTGCGGGCTTATTCTTCTTCAGGTCGAAGTTTTCTCCCTCCTTACCATTGACAGAATAGACGCGGTCGGTGTCTTTCTTGGTAATGCGGGTGCGTTTACGTTTGGTTCCCATGGGATTTTTACTTGCGTAATCGACGGCCTGTGCCTCGATGATGTCATATACGATGTCTTCCTGACTGGCACCAGCCTTCAGGGTGACATTCAATTCTTTAGCAATATCTTCCAGTTCGGAGATACTCTTTGATAATAGTTCTTCTTTGTTGTACATATATAAATATGTGGAAATTGATGTTTTTGATTATTCCGTTACGAGAATGGTAACGTTAAGGACGTCTTTCAAAAGACGGTGCAAAGGTACAAAAATTAAGTGAAGAGTGAAGGGTGAAGAGTGAAGAATCTTTTTGGGGCGGTCGTTATTTATGGTTTTTTAACCAAAACAAAGTGGGTATAAAATGGGGTTAGCCGCTTAATTCTCAATTTCAGAGAGTTCAAGCCAGCGCATGCTCTTCTCGTCGATTTCGTCTTTGAGTACAGGCAGGCGCTTGCTTTTCTCGGTGAGCTGTTCCACGGAAAGCGTGCCACTACAAAGTTCTTCTTCGAGCTGGTGTTGTTCGGCTTCGAGTGCGGCTATTTCTTTTTCCAATTGTTCAAACTCGCGTTTCTCCTTGTAGCTCATCCGGCGGCGGGTCTCGTTGCGATAGGCTTTCTTGGGGGTAGGGGTGGAGGTTTTTCCGGAATTGCCGGAGTTCCCGGTGTCTTCGGTAAGTCTTGACCATTCACGGAATTGGGTGTAGTTGCCGGGGAAGTCCTTGATTTCACCCTGTCCACGGAACACGAGGAGATGGTCGACAACCTTATCCATGAAATATCGGTCGTGGCTGACGACGATGACGCAACCGGGGAAGTCCTGGAGGTATTCTTCCAGAACCTGAAGCGTCTGGATGTCGAGGTCGTTGGTGGGTTCGTCGAGTACGAGGAAGTTGGGATTCTTCATCAGTACGGTGCAGAGATAGAGCTTGCGCTTCTCGCCACCGGAGAGTTTATAGACGTAGTTGTGCTGCTGCTCGGGGGTAAAGAGGAAATGCTGGAGGAACTGACTGGCGGAGAGATGGCGCCCGCTTCCCAAGTCGATATATTCGGCAATGCCGGTGATGATGTCGATGACTTTCTGGTCATCACGAAACTTCAGTCCTTCCTGCGAGAAATAGCCAAAACGAACGGTATCGCCAATGTCGAACTTACCACTGTCGGGGGCAACTTCGCCGAGAAGCATTTTGATGAAGGTGGATTTGCCGGTGCCGTTATTGCCCACGATTCCCATCTTCTCGAAACGGGAGAAATTATAGTAAAAATCTTTCAGAATAACCGTGTCTTCCTGATCCCCTTGTCCTTCAAAAACTTTCGACACATACTGGCATTCGAAAATCTTACTGCCAATATAGATGTTGGAGGATTTCAGCCGCATCTGGCGCTCCTCGATGCGCTGCTTGGCCACACGCTCCAGTTCATAGAAGGCTTCTTCGCGATAGCGGGCTTTATGCCCACGTGCCTGTGGCTGACGGCGCATCCAGTCGAGTTCCCGACGATAGAGGTTGTTGGCGCGTGCTATTTCGGCACGCTGGTTGTCGATGCGCTCCTGCCGCTTCTCCAAAAAATAGGAATAATTGCCCCGATAAGTATAGATGGTGCGGTTGTCGAGTTCAAGGATGAGCGAACATACCCGGTCGAGGAAGAAACGGTCGTGGGTGACCATGAGCAGCGTGCGGTTACCCCGGCTGAGATAGCCTTCGAGCCACTCAATCATTTCCAGATCGAGATGGTTGGTGGGTTCATCGAGAATGAGGAAATCAGGTTCCGTGATGAGGACATTGGCAAGCGCCACACGCTTCTGCTGTCCACCACTCAACTGCCCCATGGGTTGGGTTAAATCTTTTATTTTGAGTTGGGTAAGTATCTGCTTGGCTCTCAATACTTTCTCTTCTTCACCTTGATGATTAAAACAAGCGTCGAGAACACTCTCCTCAGGGTCGAATTCTGGTGTCTGCTCGAGCATGGCAACGCGTAGATCGCGACGATAAATAATGTCGCCGTGATCGTAGCCTTCCTTTCCCGTGAGAACAGAAAGCAGCGTGGATTTTCCTGTGCCGTTTTGTGCGATAAGCCCCACACGTTGTCCTTCAGCAATTGAGAAGGAAATGTCTTCGAACAGTACCTGCGCACCGAACGATTTCGTGAGATTCTGAACGTCTAAAACGGGAGGCATTGGAAGAATTAAGAATTAAGAATTAAGAATTAAGAGTTATCGCTTTGCGATTATCAATTAAGAGTTAAGAGTTAAGAATTAAGAGTTGTCGCTTCGCGATTATCAATTAAGAGTTAAGAATTAAGAATTAAGAGTTGTCGCTTCGCGATTTTCAATTGTCAATTAAGAATTGCAGTGCAAACCGAAGGCAAAGAAGCTTGCTTCATTTGCTGAGGTGCCGCTTGTAATCACGAGCTAAACTCGTAATTAAGAGTTTTCGCTTCGGCTTATTCCTGGAAGGACTTGTTGATTTCCTCGATGTAGTTGAGGATATCTTCACGTCCCATTCTACTGCTGGATGACGTGATGAAATAGGGGGGAAGCTCCTCCCAAGTGTCAAGCATTTTCTGCATCCAAGCTTCGGCAGCAGGCTTCACTTTTGAAGGTGAGAGCTTGTCGGCTTTGGTGAAAACGATGCAGAAAGGAATCTGACTCTGTCCCAGCCAGTCGATAAACTCACGGTCGATTGTCTGCGGATCATGACGGATGTCAATGAGTACGAAGACATTGGCGAGCTGCACACGTTGAAGGATGTATTGCGCAATCATCTGCTCCAGTTTGTCGCGTTGCGTCTTAGAACGTTTGGCATAGCCATAACCGGGAAGGTCCACCAGATACCATTCCTTGTTGATAATGAAATGGTTGATCAGGAGCGTCTTGCCGGGAGTCGATGAGGTCTTGGCCAGATTCTTGTGGTTGCAGAGCATATTGATCAGGCTCGACTTGCCTACATTGGAGCGGCCGATGAAGGCATATTCTGGCTTGGTGTCCTTTGGACACATGCTAACCGTGGGGCTTGAAATAGAGTATTCTGAATTTTTGATTTCCATATTATTTTTATTTTTCGCTGCAAAGGTACAAAATATTCCAGAAAAAACGTTATCTTTGCCGGCGAAATGAATCAGCAATACCCCTCACAACTGTTGGAGAAGGCAGTATCGGAATTCTCACGACTGCCAGGAATCGGACGCAAGACGGCACTCCGACTGGTTCTTCATCTGCTTCGTCAAACCAAGGAAGATGTAGAGCAGTTCTCCACGGCCATTTCCCGAATGAGGCAGGAGGTGAAGTATTGTCGCGTGTGCCATAATATCAGCGACACGGATGTCTGTCCCATCTGTAACGATCATCGCAGAGACAGTTCTACCATCTGTGTGGTGGAGAACATCCAGGATGTGATGGCCATAGAGAACACCCAGCAGTATCATGGCCTCTATCACGTGCTTGGAGGAATCATTTCGCCGATGGATGGCATAGGGCCTTCCGACATTGAAATAGACTCGCTGGTGAGCCGGGTGGCAGCAGGCGGTGTGCAGGAGGTGATTCTTGCCCTGAGCAGTACGATGGAAGGCGACACGACGAATTTCTATATATCCCGCAAGCTGCAAGGCTTGGATGTGAAGCTGAGCATGATAGCCCGCGGCATCTCCGTTGGCAACGAACTTGAATACACGGACGAGGTGACTCTTGGCCGTTCAATCCTTAACCGTACACCTTTCGATGGAAAAAGTCAGTAAAATTCTTAAAATGTTTTTCTACGGTATTCTGGCCGTAGCCGTGTTGATCGTAATCCTCTATGAAACAGGATTGTTGACGTCGGGTGCTCTCGGCGGTGACAAAGCAGCCGAGTTTCCGGTATTGACCACGATGGAGCTGCTTACCGTCTGTCTGATACCCCTGTCGCTCTATTTTTTCCATATCAAAGCGATACGCAACAATCTGTTGGCCGTTCCTGCGCAATCCCTGCTGACGTGGGGTTTTGTGCGCATGGCCATGCTCGCGTTTCTTTTGGTCGTGAATACGCTCTGCTATTATCTTTATATGAACCCTTCTTTCGGCTATATGGCGATCATCAGCGCCATCTGCATGCTCTTCATCTATCCGTCGGTGGGAAGATGTAAGGAGGAAACTACTGACGATAACGATAACCCTAACGATAACCCTAACGCTAACGATAACCCTAACGCTAACGAAAACCTGTAATCGTTTTCTTCAGAAAACGCTTTCAGAATAAATGATTGAAAGAATCTATAATCCAGAATCTTTGATCTTGAATCTCCCATGAAACTGACCGTCGTCATCGTAAACTATAATGTGAGGCACTATCTGGAACAGTGTCTCCGTAGCCTTGAGCTCGCACTGAAAGACCTTGAGGCTGAGGTTTACGTGGTGGACAATCATTCAAAAGACGGTTCTGTGGAAATATTGCAGCCGCTTTTCCCACGGGTGCATTTCATTTCGAGTATTCATAATTTAGGATTTGCACGTGCCAACAATATCGCTATCCAACAGAGTAAGAGCGAGTATGTGCTGCTTCTGAATCCCGACACCGTGGTTGCTGAACCTACCATAGCCAACTGTGTGAAATTCATGGATGAACATCCTGATGCCGGTGCGCTTGGTGTGATGATGCATATGAGTAACGGAAAACCTGCGATGGAAAGCCGGCGAGGTGTTCCCACACCTTTAGTGGCATTTTACAAAATGACGGGCCTTTGCAGGCGCTTCCCCCAGAGTCGTGTTTTCGGAAAATACTATATGAGTTATCTGCCGTGGGATAAACCCGTGGAGATAGAGGTGGTCAGCGGGGCCTTTTGTTTCCTGAGGCGCGAGGCCATCGACAAAGTCGGAATCCTTGATGAGGATTTCTTTATGTATGGAGAGGATATCGACCTGAGTTACCGTTTGCTGAAAGGTGGTTATCATAACTGGTATGTGCCTGAGCATATCCTTCATTATAAAGGAGAAAGCACCCAAAAGTCTTCGTTCCGTTATGTGCATGTGTTCTATGAAGCCATGCTCATCTTTTTCCGCAAGCACTATAGTCATCTTAGTTTTCTGATAACACTACCCATTAAGCTGGCCATTTTCGGCAAGGCATTCTTGGCACTTATCTATATGCTGATCAATAAAGTCAGCCGGTCACTCGGTTTCATTGACAAGCAAACGAATCGTCCCGTCTATCTTTTTGTGGGTGGACGGAAAATGATTGAAGACTGCCAGGCCATCGTACAAAAGAATGCCTTGACAGCTGATTACTATGAGGCGGATTTCCAGAGTCATCCACAAGGACATTCCGACTTGGGGGTTAAGATACAAAAGGATGTGATTAATTATGTGGTTTACGACACCGATTCCTATACCTATGAAGCCATTCTGAATATTTTTGAGAAAAACACAGATGAGCGGGTACAGGTGGGCTTCTATCATCCTGAGAGTTCAACAATCATTACAGACAGGGAGGTTATAGGATGAATAATGAAAAGATACGCCTGAGGGCTATGGAGCCGGAAGATCTCGATGTGCTTTACCAGATTGAAAACAATCAGAAGCTCTGGGATGTAGGTACAACCAATGTGCCTTATTCACGTTTTGCTCTTCAAAATTATATTGTCTCGCAAACCAATGACATATTTGCAGACCGTCAGCTAAGGCTGATGATTGAGAATGAAGAAGGACAGACAATTGGTATTATAGACATCATAAACTTTGAGCCGCAACATCAGCGGGCAGAAGTGGGAATCGTGATTATGTCGGAGTGGCGAATGAAAGGTTATGCCGAAGTGGCGCTTTCGAAATTGATGGATTATTGCAGGCATACGCTTCACCTTCATCAACTATATGCTTTCGTGGCTGATGACAACAAAGCGTCTCTTCGACTCTTCCAAAAAACAGGTTTTGTTACAGGGGCCGTATTGAATGATTGGCTTTTTGATGGTCACAAATACCATAACGCACAACTGATGCAACTTTTTTTGTGAAAAAGTCACGAGAAAGTTTGGGGATTTCAAAAAAACTTCATACCTTTGCAACCGCTTAACCGAAAGGTGCGTTAGTTCAGCTGGTTAGAATGCCTGCCTGTCACGCAGGAGGTCACGGGTTCGAGTCCCGTACGCACCGCTGAAATTCGGGGACAGTGAAAACAGATAAACGACTGGTGCGTTAGTTCAGCTGGTTAGAATGCCTGCCTGTCACGCAGGAGGTCACGGGTTCGAGTCCCGTACGCACCGCAAGGGTTTCCAAAGCAATTTGGGAACCTTTTTCTTTTTTCAGGAATTAGTGTCTTTTATAAAATCCACTTCTCACAATCCGTAAATTCTTGAGCCAGGTCGGGTTCTTCCTGGAAGAATCCGAACAAAGCAGAACCACTTCCACTCATGGCAGCATACAAGGCGCCTAATTCATATAAACGCTCCTTGATGGCAGCCAGTTCAGGGTGTTGTGGAAATAAACTCTCTTCAAAATCGTTTACAAGTTCTTCACGCCATGTTTCGATGGGCTGCATGACTATGTCGCGACAATTCTTTGCCGGCTTTCTTACATTGATGCCAGCAAAGGCTTCGCGCGTACTGATAGCGACGGATGGTTTTACAACTATCATTACGTACTTGCTGAGGTCAAGTTCGATAGGATGGAGCTTTTCTCCGATACCTTCAGCGTAAGCTGGAAGGGCTTCGATAAAGAAGGCACAATCGGCACCCAACTTGGAAGCGTATAGCTGCATTTCGCTCACGCTCATGCCAAGATGAAAAAGATTGTTGAGCAGAAGAATCGTGAAAGCACAATCGGCAGAACCACCTCCCATTCCTGCCTGCATGGGTATCTGCTTATCTAATATAATATGAACGGGAGGAAGCGGATGCTGTTCAGCGACCGTCTTGTAGGCACGTACGACAAGATTCTTTTCAGGATCACCTTCCACGGGATTTCCTGCCATTTCAAATTTGAATTCATCAGCTTCGTTGATTTCGATGGTGTCGAAAATCTTCACGGGGTAGAATACGGTTTCCAGATTGTGGTAGCCGTCTTCCCGTTTGCCGACAATATTTAATCCAAGGTTAATCTTGGCGCATGGATAAATCTTCATGAAATTTAAATTTTCTGCAAAGATAAAAATAAATCTTTATTCTTCACGCTCCATTCTTCATTTTTTACTATCTTTGCAATCCCAAACAATATGATTATGCCCGACAATAATAGCAATACAAACAGAAGAAGAGTAGCAACACCCATTGATACCACCTACGGACATTTGCAGCCTCAGGCGCTCGATATGGAGCAGGCGGTACTTGGTGCCTTGATGATTGACAAGGATGCCTTCTCAATGATTAGCGAGATGCTACGTCCGGAAACCTTCTATGAACCGCGAAACCAAAAAATATTCCAAGCCATCCAGACGCTCAATATGAGCGAAAGACCCGTGGACATTATGACGGTGACGGAACAGCTGAAGAAGGATGGTGCACTTGAAGACGTGGGAGGCCCCGCCTATATCATGGAATTGAGCTCACATGTAGCTTCATCCGCTCATATCGAATATCATGCACGTGTGTTGGCACAAAAGTTCCTTGCCCGTCAGCTGATTTCTTTTGCCAGTGTTATCGAAACGAAAGCTTTCGATGAGACGGTGGATGTTGATGAATTGATGCAGGAAGCTGAAGGCTCGTTGTTTGAACTCTCTCAGAAGAACATGCGTCAGGATTTCACACAAATTGATCCTGTGGTGAAGAACGCTGTGGATATCCTCCAGCGTGCAGCTGCCAATACGGATGGCCTTACAGGTATTTCCACGGGTTATATCGATCTTGACGATAAGACATCAGGATGGCAGAACAGCGACTTGGTGATTATAGCCGGACGCCCTGCTATGGGTAAGACGGCGTTTGCCCTTTCTTTGGCAAAGAATATTGCTGTGGACAACCGTATTCCGGTGGCTTTCTTCTCACTTGAAATGAGTAACGTACAGTTGGTGAACCGTTTGATTTCAAATGTATGTGAGATATCGGGTAAAAAGATTCTGAACGGACAATTGGATCAGGAAGAATGGAAGCGTTTGGATTCACGACTCAGAAAATTGCAAGGTGCACCTCTTTATATTGACGACACCCCAGGTATGAGTATTTTCGAACTGCGTACGAAAGCCCGTCGTCTGGTTCGTGAGAAGGATGTCAAGATTATCATGATTGACTATCTGCAGCTGATGAATGCCAATGGTGTGCGTTTTGGTAGTCGTCAGGAAGAAGTTTCCACCATCTCCCGTTCATTGAAAGGTTTGGCTAAAGAGTTGAATATTCCCATATTGGCACTCTCTCAGTTAAACCGTGGTTTGGAAAGCCGTGAAGGAAACGAAGGAAAACGTCCTATGCTGAGTGACCTCCGAGAGTCGGGTGCTATCGAGCAGGATGCTGATATGGTTTGTTTTGTTCATCGTCCCGAATATTACCGTATTTTTCAGGATGAACATGGTAACGACCTTCACGGTATGGCTCAGATTATTATTGCCAAGCATCGTAAAGGTGCAACAGGCGATGTGCTCCTGAACTTCCGTGGTGAGTTTACTCGTTTCCAGAATCCTCAGGATGTGATTATTGGTTCGTCACAGCTTTCCGATGGCGGTGAAATTATTGGCAGCAGAATGAACGACGGTGATCCGTTGCCACCACCTCCAGTAGGTGAGACGATGCCATTCTAGAATTAAGAATTAAGAGTTAAGAGTTAAGAGTTATCGCTTCGCGATTTTCAATTGTCAATTAAGAATTAAGAGTTAAGAGTTAAGAATTATCGCTTTGCGATTTTCAATTGTCAATTAAGAGTTAAGCATTATAAATATGAAAAAGGTATTCGTGGCTTTGCTGTGCATGGTAAGCCTGACGGCTATGGCACAAACCAAGAGTGTTTCTATTTTGGGAGATTCATACAGTACTTTTGACGGCTATGTGACACCATCCACAAATGAAATGTGGTACTACCAAGGTAATCGCGGAAACAATGATGTAGAAGATGTTACTCAGACTTGGTGGTGGCAGTTCATTAAGAATAATGGCTACCGTCTTTGCATGAATAATTCGTGGAGTGGGGCTACCATCGGCTATTATGGCTATGATGGAAATGACTATTCCTCACGTTCGTTCATCACGCGTTCGGATAATCTTGGATGTCCTGATATTATTTTTATCTTTGGCGGCACTAATGATTCCTGGGCAGGAGCACCCATTGGTGAGTATAAGTTCGAAAATCTGCGTCGTGACGATTTCTTCAGCTATCGTCCTGCGTTGGCTTATCTTCTTGACCATATGCAGAAGCGTTATCCCAATGTTGAACTTATTTTTCTGATTAATAGTGAGTTATCCAAGGACATTACGGAGAGTAGTCAGAAGATTTGTGATCACTATGGAGTGAAATGGATTCTGCTTCATGATATAGATAAGCAGAGTGGTCATCCGTCACAAAAAGGAATGAAAGCCATTGCCGAACAAATTGCCGAGAAAATGAAAAATTAATAGTATAATTGTCTGCAATTCTATAAATTATAAGATTTTTCGCAAAATAAGTTACGAATTATTTGCACAGAACAATAAATATATGTACTTTTGCATCCGATTTAAAATCGAAGAGAATGATACAGAGCATTTCACTAAGCATTATTAGCATTATTATTCGACTGCGTCCTGCGGCCGGAAGTGTGAAGGTGTGCATGTGAGTGCATATTTAATGGTATATGAAACCTTTCCACTTCCAAGCAAGTGCGAAAGGTTTTTTTATTTAAAGTAGTATTGTTCTTTGCAAATTGATAATTCGTAAAAAGTAAAATATAGAAGAATGAGCGAAAGATTATTTATTTTTGACACGACGCTTCGCGATGGCGAGCAGGTTCCAGGATGCCAGTTAAATACTGTTGAGAAGATTCAGGTAGCCAAACAACTGGAACAGTTAGGTGTTGATGTGATTGAAGCAGGATTTCCAATTTCAAGTCCAGGTGACTTTAACTCGGTTATTGAAATCTCCAAGGCCGTGACATGGCCAACAATTTGTGCACTGACACGTGCCGTTGAGAAAGATATCGATGTGGCAGCAGAATCGCTACAGTACGCCAAGCGTAAGCGCATCCATACGGGAATTGGCACGAGTGATTTACATATTAAATATAAATTTAATTCTAATCGTGAGGAAATCATTGAACGTGCGGTGGCAGCCGTGAAGTATGCCAAGAAGTATGTCGAGGATGTGGAATTTTATGCTGAGGATGCCGGACGTACGGATAACGAATATCTGGCTCGAGTCATCGAAGCTGTTGTGAAAGCGGGCGCTACGGTTTGTAATATTCCCGACACTACAGGTTATTGTCTTCCTGATGAATATGGAGCAAAGATTAAATATTTGATGGAGCATGTGGATGGTTTGTCTTCAGGTAAGGCTATCCTTTCCACACATTGTCACAACGACCTGGGTATGGCTACTGCCAATACCATGAGCGGCATTTTGAATGGTGCCCGTCAGGTGGAAGTGACTATCAATGGAATTGGTGAGCGTGCTGGTAACACCTCGTTGGAGGAGATTGCCATGATACTGAAATGCCACAAAAGTATAGGCATTGATACGAATATCAATACGACCAGAATCTATCCTGCCAGCCGTATGGTCAGTTCTCTGATGAATATGCCTGTTCAACCCAATAAGGCTGTGGTGGGAAGAAATGCTTTTGCCCATTCTAGTGGTATTCATCAGGATGGTGTCCTGAAAAATGTGGGTACTTACGAAATCATGAATCCGAAGGATGTAGGACTCGATGATAATTCTATTGTACTTACCGCCCGAAGTGGACGCGCAGCATTGAAGTATCGTCTGGAGGTTCTGGGGGTGAAACTGGAGAGCGAGAAGAAACTCGATGCTCTTTATCAGAAATTCCTTGCCCTTGCCGACCGTAAGAAAGAATTGAATGACGATGATATCCTGACGTTGGCGGGTGCCGATAGCTCTGAGAATCATGCCGTGAAACTTGAATTCCTCCAGGTGACAACTGGTATGGGGGTTAGAAGTGTCGCTTCAATTGGTCTTGACATCAGTGGTCAGAAGTTCGAGGCAGCTGCAACGGGTAATGGCCCTGTGGATGCAGCGATCAAGGGCCTGAAGAAGATTATTCAGAAGCAAATGACGCTGAAAGAATTTACTATCCAAGCCATTTCGAAGGGTTCCGATGATATGGGTAAAGTACATATGCAGGTAGAATACAATGGAAATGTCTATTACGGATTCGGTGCAAATACCGATATTGTGACGGCCTCAGTGGAAGCCTATATCGATTGTATCAATAAGTTTAGAAATTGAATTATGAATACTCTTTTCGACAAAATTTGGGACAGTCACGTCGTACAGATTGTGGAAGACGGCCCCACACAACTTTACATTGATCGCCTCTATTGTCATGAGGTGACCTCACCACAAGCCTTTGAAGGTTTGCGTCAACGCGGATTGCGGTGTTTCCGACCTCAGCAAATATTCTGTATGCCTGACCATAATACGCCTACTCACGATCAGGATAAACCTATTGAGGATCCTGTTTCGAAAAATCAGGTAGATATGTTGGAAAAGAATGCGAAAGATTTTGGCCTTTCGTATTACGGAATGATGGACAAGAGCAATGGCATCATTCATGTGGTAGGCCCTGAGAAAGGTTTATCACTCCCGGGTATGACGATCGTTTGTGGTGATTCACATACTTCTACGCATGGTGCGATGGGAGCCGTCGCATTTGGTATCGGTACTTCTGAAGTGGAGATGGTGATGGCATCGCAGTGTATTCTTCAGCAGAAGCCGAAATCAATGCGTATTAATATTATGGGTAAACTTCAGAAAGGAGTCGTCGCTAAAGATGTCGCGCTCTATTTGATGTCGAAACTCACGACAAGTGGTGCTACTGGTTATTTTGTGGAATACGCAGGAGATGTGGTGAAAGAGATGTCGATGGAAGGACGCCTGACACTTTGCAATCTCTCCATAGAAATGGGTGCTCGTGGTGGATTTGTAGCACCAGATGAAACCACCTTTGAGTATATCAAAGGAAAGGAATTTGCTCCCAAAGATGAAGAATGGGACAAAGCTGTTGCGTATTGGAAGACCCTGAAAAGCGGAGAAGATGCTGTTTTTGACAAAGAACTCACGTTCGATGCAAAAGACATTGAACCCCGTATCACATACGGTACCAACCCTGGTATGGGCATTGGTATCACGGAATGCGTTCCCTCACTTGACACAATTCCTGAGACGGGAAAGGCTGGTTTTATGAAGTCTCTTAATTATATGGGCTTTCAACCAGGTGAGAATCTTATCGGACATCCTATCGACTACGTTTTCCTCGGTGCTTGTACCAATGGTCGCATAGAGGACTTCCGCGCTTTCGCTTCCATTGTGAAGAATCACAAGAAGGCAGATTATGTGACAGCATGGCTTGTGCCTGGTTCGTGGGCAGTGGATCGGCAGATTCGTGAGGAAGGTCTTGATAAGGTGCTTGAAGCTGCGGGCTTTGAAATTCGTCAGCCAGGATGCTCTGCGTGTTTGGCGATGAACGACGATAAGATACCTGCCGGCAAATATAGTGTAAGTACCAGCAACAGAAATTTCGAAGGTCGTCAGGGTCCTGGAGCAAGAACTATCTTGGCTTCACCCCTTGTTGCTGCTGCCGCTGCTATCACGGGTAAGATTACAGATCCTCGTGATTTTATCTAAAAGGTTTTTAATAATTTGTATTTACGTATTATGCTTGTTTCTTTGAATATTGAAATATGAAACAGAAATTCAACGTTATCACATCTACCTGTGTTCCCCTGCCATTGGAGAATGTAGATACTGATCAGATTATACCTGCCCGCTTCCTTAAAGCCACTACCCGGGAGGAAAGTTTTTTTGGAGAGAATCTTTTCCGTGACTGGCGCTATAATTCTGACGGAAGTGTAAATAAAGACTTTGTGCTCAATGATTCCACCTATGGAGGTTGTATCTTGGTCGCTGGTAAGAACTTCGGTTCAGGATCCAGTCGTGAACATGCAGCTTGGGCCATTGCCGGGTATGGTTTCCGTGTGGTCATTAGTTCTTTTTTTGCCGATATTCATAAGAATAATGAACTGAACAACTTCGTTCTCCCTGTAGTGGTGAGTGAGCCGTTTTTGGCGGAACTATTCCAGAGCATAAAAGAGAATCCAAAGATGGAAGTAGAGGTAGATTTGCCTAATCAAACCGTTACTAACAAAGCCACAGGGAAGAGCGAGCATTTTGATATAAATGGGTATAAGAAGCATTGTCTGATTAATGGTCTTGACGATATTGACTTCTTGGTTCAGAACAAAGATAAGACTGAGAATTGGGAGCAGAATAGAACATTCTAACCTTTATAGAAAAATACCTTTGATTACAAAAGGTTTTAAAAACTGAAAAAAAGAGCATTTTGAAAAAGGAATCAATAATAAAATCGCCAATTGACACATCCGTACCGCTCTCTCAGAAGAATGGAAGAGGATCTTCTGTCTTTGTGGAGATTATGGATTGCACACTTCGCGATGGAGAGCAGACTTCAGGTGTCAGTTTCTTACCGCATGAGAAGCTGGTGATTGCCCGTATGCTTTTGCGTGATGTGAATGTTGATCGTATAGAAGTGGCATCGGCTCGAGTCTCTGAAGGAGAGAAAGATGCTGTGAAGATGATTTGCCGCTATGCACAGCAGATTGATAGGTTAGGTAGAGTGGAAGTGTTGGGATTTGTTGATGGCGGACAATCGGTTGACTGGATTGCGGATACTGGTTGTAAGGTAATTAATTTGTTGGCAAAAGGATCTGAACGCCATTGTACGACCCAACTCCATAAGTCTGTTGAGGAGCATATTGAAGATATACGCCAGACCGTCTTTTATGCAGCAGAGAAAGGACTCTCTGTAAACCTCTATCTTGAGGATTGGAGTAATGGAATGAAAGATTCACCCGAATATGTCTACCGTTTGATGGATGCCCTGACAAATGTGAAAGAAAATGAACCTTCCATAAAGCGTTTCATGCTCCCTGATACACTTGGTGTTCTGAATCCTCTTCAGGTTGTAGAGTATATGCGTAAGATGCAGAAACACTACCCTGGAGTTCATTTTGATTTTCATGCACATAATGATTACGATTTGGCTGTTAGCAATTCTCTGGCAGCTGTACTCAGTGGTTGTAAGGGACTTCATGTCACGGTAAATGGTCTTGGTGAGCGTTGTGGCAATGCCCCCCTCAGTAGCGTGCAGGTGATTCTAAAAGACCAGTTTCATGCCAAGACAAACATTCATGAAGACAAATTGAATGCAATCTCTCGTTTAGTTGAGGGATATAGTGGTATTGCCGTTGCTCCCAATCAGCCTGTCATCGGTGAGAATGTATTTACACAAGTAGCTGGTGTACATGCAGACGGCGACAAGAAAGGCGGCCTCTATATGAATCAACTGAAACCAGAACGTTTTGGTCGTAAACGTGAGTATGCCCTAGGCAAGAACAGTGGTCGTGCAAATATTGCACGTAATCTTGAGGAATTGGGATTGGAGCTTACACCTGAACAGATGCATCGTGTTACAAGTCGTATTACAGAACTTGGAGACAAGAAAGAAATTGTTACCCAAGAAGACCTTCCTTATATTGTCAGTGACGTACTCAAACACGATGCACCGGAGGATAAGGTAAAACTTGTAAGTTATGTCGTTTCAACAGCTTATGGTTTGAAGCCTGGAGCGAATGTTAAGGTTGAGATCAATGGTCAGCAGTATGAAGCGGCAGCTACTGGTGACGGTCAGTACGATGCCGTTGTAAAAGCCTTACGCTATATTTATAAGAAATATCTTGGACGTACGTTCCCAATTCTCCACAACTATGCTGTGAGCATTCCACCAGGAGGTCGTACTGATGCCCTTGTACAGACCACCATCACATGGAACAACGATGGTCGTCTCTTCCGAACACGTGGCCTTGATGCTGACCAGACAGAAGCTGCTATTCAAGCAACTTTCAAGATGCTTAATATCTTTGAAGAACAATCAGATAATCAGTTTAAAATATAAATCATTCATAATATGAAACTAAACATTGCTGTATTGGCCGGTGACGGTATCGGTCCTGAGATTATGAAACAAGGAGTGGCTGTTATGTCGGCTGTCGCTGAAAAGTTTGGTCACGAAGTTATCTATAAGGAGGCTATCTGTGGAGCTCATGCAATTGATGAAGTGGGTGACCCGTTCCCTGAGGATACTTTCAAGATTTGTCAGCAAGCTGATGCGGTACTTTTTGCATCGGTAGGAGACCCTAAGTACGATAATGACCCTACGTCGAAGGTTCGTCCAGAACAAGGCTTGTTGGCTATGCGCAAGAAACTCGGGCTTTTTGCCAATATCCGTCCTGTTCAGACCTTCAAATGTCTGCTTCATAAGAGTCCATTAAAGGATGAGCTTATTGACGGTGCTGATTTCGTTTGCATTCGTGAGCTTACAGGGGGTATGTATTTCGGTGAAAAGTATCAGGATGATGACAAGGCCTATGATACGAACTACTATACCCGTCCCGAGGTGGAACGTATATTGAAGGTCGCATATGAGTATGCCCTTAAGCGCAAGAAACATGTTACCGTGGTTGATAAGGCAAACGTCTTGGCAAGTAGCCGGTTGTGGCGACAGATTGCCAAGGAAATGGCTCCCCAGTATCCAGATGTAGTAACTGATTACATGTTTGTGGATAATGCTGCCATGAAAATGCTTACTGAGCCTAAGTTCTTCGACGTGATGGTAACAGAGAACACTTTTGGTGATATTCTTACGGATGAAGGCTCGTGTATCAGTGGATCTATGGGTTTGCTGCCTTCGGCTTCTACGGGTGAAAGCACACCTGTGTTTGAACCGATTCATGGCTCATGGCCACAGGCAAAGGGCCTCAACATTGCCAATCCGCTGGCTCAGATACTGTCCGTTGCAATGCTCTACGAATACTTCGGACTTAAAGAAGAAGGAGCACTTATACGTAAGGCTGTTGATGCGTCGCTTGATAATAATGTCCGTACTCCTGAAATCCAAGTGGAAGGCGGTGCAAAATACGGCACCAAAGAAGTGGGCGAGTGGGTAGTTAATTATATTAAGAATGCGTAATATTATTATGATTAGTATGTTGTTGCTTACTTTGGGTATTTCTGCTCAGAGCAAACAACAATTGCGCGAAGAACTCAAGGAAGCAACGGAAGAACTCTCTTTGCGTCCCGACTCAATTGATTTACGACTAAAGAAAGCGGCACTCAATATGCAACTGGAGCAATGGGAGTATGCCTTGTCAGAGTATGATTATGTACTTAAATGTGATCCTGATAATCTGGCAGGTCTCTATTATCGTGCCTATGCTAACGAACAGTTGGGACGTTACAATTTTGCTCGTGTTGATTATGAGAGTCTTCTCAAGATTGTTCCTTCCAACTTCGAGGCTCGTTTGGGACTTGCCCTTCTGAATCAGAAAGACCGCCATTACACGGAAGCTATGGATCAGATAAACCAATTAGTGGAATCATATCCTAATAAAGCAACGGCCTATGTAGCACGTGCTAATATAGAACGTGAACGGAAGATGTATTCTTTGGCTGAATATGATTTCACACAGGCTATACAATTGGAACCTGAAGTAACTGACCACTTAGTGAACCGTGCGGACGTCAGATTATTAATGGGAAATTACGAAGGTGCCAAAGCCGATCTTGAACTTCTTGTCAAGAAGGGGATTGCGAAGGCTGCTTTACAGGATTTTTATAAACGCTTAAAATAAGCCTTTAAACGTAAGGGCAAAAAGAAAGCGAATAGCTTCACAGCTCTTCGCTTCACATCTCCAATAGGTATTAGTTTTTTTAAGGTAAAAAGATTGTTTTCAGGATAACAATGCAAAGGTAGCCAACTTTTTTTAAAACACCAAAAGTTTTTATTACAAAAATTTGGGGTTTTCGGTTGTGCTCGTTAACAGTTGCTTGTTTTAATAAAATTTAACTCAATTGTTATGCAAACGATTACCTTGTTCCTCGAGAAAACGTAATTCTTGTTCAAGCATCTCCAGTTTGTGCATATGGTATCCTGCATTGGCAGCTTGCTGTATTCCTTTGGAATATAGATAATCGATTTCCATGGGGCGATGGTTATCGAAATCTAATTTCATGCTTGGCTTGTAAGGGGTCATGGCATCCGTCATCTGAATCATCTTTTCCACGAAAGCCTCATCAACACCATTCACGCCTAATGCTTTTGCAGCCCCTACAACCTCCATCATCTGGTCGCGAATGAGTTGTCGGGTAGAGGGATTCTCAAGGAGTTTATTTGTCATGGTGTCAAGGGCAACGGTCATCCCATTGAATGGCATGTTCCAAATAGCCTTTTTCCATCTGGCTTCCAGATATTCTACAGTATTGACTTCGATTTCCGCTGCTTTCAAGTCGCTGATGAACTGATTCATTAAAGCATCGTCATGACAAGAGTAATTGCCGATGTTGATGCTGCCATAGCATTGGTGATCAATATGGCCGGGGCCCACTTTACCTGAGCAAATAAATGCCAATCCGGCAGCTATCTGAAGTTCAGGAAAAATGGCATGAAGATCATCTTCCAAACCAATACCGTTTTGGATAAGCACCACTAGCGGATTGTTCTTGATGATTGGTGGCAGCATTTCTTTCAATAAATGTTCTCTAGTACTTTTCAGACATACGAGTATCACATCCACCTCTGGCATATCGGCCGTTTTACGGAAAGCTTTCACATGATCAAGATGAAAACTGCCATCACAGGAATCTATCTGCAATCCATTTTCACGCACATATTCATAGTCGGTGTGAAGCAGAAAATTCACTTCATTACCTGCACGCATTAAACGGCCGCCATAGAATCCTCCGATGGCGCCCGTTCCAATCACAGCATATTTCATAATCCTATTTCTTGCCTTTAATCAGTGAGAAAATATAGAGTACAATGACGGCTCCCACTACACCCGTAATGGTCTCACCAATGAATGTCGGCTCCAGGTTGATGCCCAATTTCGGGAACAGCCATCCACCGACAGCGCCACCAATAAGACCGAGAAGAAGGTTCCACCAGCAACCGGCACCTTCACCTCTCATTAACTTGTTGGCAATAAAGCCAGCTAAAATACCAACGATAATAGCTCCAATCATATCTTTCGTTTTTTATGTGAATTTATGTGCTTGTATCCATGGACGCTTACTGCGCTTATGACGTTGCAAAGATAAATAAAAAAATTCATATTATTTAGTATATGATTTGTCCTTTCTTTTTATTAATTGAGGAATTTTTGCATAATTAACAAAAATATTCAGATTGTTTGACACGAACTGAATAATTAATTAGTATCTTTGCAACGTGTTTTTCATGGTATTAGATTATTAAGGTTATTGACAAGGGCTGCCCGTGAGGGTAGCCCTTGTTAAATTTGTAATGGAATAATTAGAAAAATAATCTTCCAATTTGAAAAACCAAAGCTGATACAATCCAGGCAAGGGCCGTGGTATAGATGGCAGCCACAAGAGCCCATTTCCAGCTGCCCGTTTCTCCCTTGATAGCAGCTATGGTTGCTATGCATGGGAAGTAAATGAGCACGAAAAGCAGATAGGCGAATGCTATCAATGGAGTAATGCCATCGGCTTCCATCTTTTGGCGAAGGTTCTGGTAACGGTCACTGTGATCCTCTCCATTATCGGCTCCAACCTCCTCGTCGTTGGCATAGAGCACACCCATTGTAGAGGCAACAATCTCTTTGGCGCCTACACCAGCAATTAGCGAGACATCAAGTTTCCAATCGAAACCTTGTGGTCGAAATACTGGTTCGATAGTTTTACCAAGTCTTCCAATATAACTTTGTTCCTGCTGTTGTTGAATGCCTAGACTATCGTCATGGGGGAAGTATCCAAGAGCCCACACAATGACAGAAGCTACAAGGATAATGCCTCCCATCTTTTTGAGGTATTGCTTGCCTTTCTCCCAAGTGTGTCTGAGAATCGCCTTCATCGTAGGGAACCGATAGGGTGGAAGCTCCATCACGAAGGGAGTGTCTTCACCTCTTAATATATATTTGGAGAATATACGGCTCACAATGACGGCCAGCAGTATACCAATGACATACAGCATAATCATGATAAGCGACTGATACTTCACGGCAAAGAAGGTTCCCACAATCATAATATAGATAGGCAGACGGGCGGAACAGCTCATCAGCGGCAGTACCATCATCGTAATCAGGCGTGAACGCCGGCTTTCGATAGTGCGCGTAGCCATCACAGCAGGCACATTACATCCGAAACCCATGATCAGTGGGATGAATGACTTGCCGTGAACTCCCATCTTATGCATCATTTTGTCCATTATGAATGCGGCTCGTGACATGTAACCGGAGTCCTCCATAAATGAGATGAATGTATAGAGGATGAGAATTTGTGGCAGGAAGATAATCACCGAACCTACACCCGCAACAGCACCATCTACAATCATAGCACGTAATGGACCCTCCGGCAGGATGGAATTCAGCCATTCAGAAAGCCATGCCACACCTGCGTCAATCCAGTCCATGGGGTATTGTCCGAGAGTGAAAGTCACTTCGAACATAATGAAAAGGAAAAGGAAAAAGAGCGGGAACCCTAACCATTTGTGTGTGATATAATGGTCGAGTTTATGGGTGATGTAATAGGCATCGCGGCCTTTTCCTTCCTTGTAACCTATCTCTTCGAGCGCACCGTGAATGAAACCATATTTCGCATCCATAATGGCCGTTTCCGAATCGGTCATTGTTTCTTCTTCAATACGTCTTCCTGTATCGTCACGATGTTGCATAATTTCAGCCTGATCGGGAAGGGTAGCGACGAGTTTCTCAATCTCACTATCGTGTTCCAGGAGTTTGATTGCCAGATAGCGTGTGGAGAACTGGCGGCGAAGTTCGCTGTATTGCTTTAGGTGCTCCTGCATATCCTTGATACCATGCTCAATCTCATGTCCGTGATTAATGTGAATATGGCGTACGGGATACTTTTTGAACTTTCCTTCATAGACTTGAATGATGGTGGTAAAAAGGTCCTCCACGCCTTTACCAGTCTTGAATACTGTGGGAATCATAGGGAATCCCAACAGTTCACCCAGTTTATCGCAATTGAGTTTGTCACCGCGCTGTTTGGTTTCATCGAACATGTTGAGAGCACCCACCATGCGGAGGTTCATGTCGATAAGCTGGGTCGTGAGATATAGATTACGTTCCAGATTACTGGAGTCGATGACGTTCAGTACGATATCGGGAGTCTTTTCTACGATTTGTTTACGGACATAGAGCTCTTCCGGTGAATAGGCAGAGAGCGAATAGGTGCCTGGAAGATCAACCAAATGAAACCTATATCCTTTGAATTCCGCAATACCTTCTTTGGCATCTACGGTTACACCCGAATAGTTTCCAACACGCTCGTGGGCACCAGATGCAAAATTGAAGAGTGAGGTCTTGCCGCAGTTGGGGTTGCCCACCAATGCCACATTGATCTCACGACGTCGTTTGAGCGCTTCCCGGTGAACTGTTTTTTCGGCTTTTTCCTGTTGTTCCTCGTCTGTGGGGATAATCACCTGCTGTTTTTCCTTGTCCATCAGCGGCGCTTCCTCATGGGTGACGACTTCTATATGGCTGGCTTCGCTATGACGTAGGGAAACCTCATAGCCCATGATGCGGTATTTTACAGGGTCTTGAAGTGGCGCATTCAACAACACTTGCACCTCTTTACCCTTGATAAAACCCATTTCAATGATACGTTTACGGAAGCCTCCATGTCCCGTAACCTTCACGATAATTCCGTGTTCGCCTGTTTTCAGTTCAGATAACTTCATATCGTTTCTTTTTCTACTGTTGCAAAATTACAAAATAATTTCTGCAACTGTGTTGCATAAAACAAAAATACCTACTAATGATGATAGTAGGTATTTTGGGTATCCCCATAAATGGGGGTGTGTTATACGAGTCTTAGACAATTCCACGACCGTGGCAGTTCTTGAACTTCTTGCCAGAACCACAAGGACATGGGTCATTGCGTCCAGGCAGTTTGTCCTTCACAATAGGTGTACGGTTCACTTGTGAAGCTTGTCCGCGAGTGTCTGTATGAGCAGCACGTGCCTGATTGGGATCTACCAATGGCTGTCCGTCGGCATTGAGTTCCTGCTTAGACTCGTTGTAGCGCTGTGAGTGCTGCTCGGGAGCTGCCTCGCGCACTTCATTCTGCTGAATCTCAGGAATCTGAGCACGCATCAGGATGGAAGTAATCCGGTTGTTCATATCGTTCACCATATCGTCGAACAGCTTTGCACTTTCCAATTTGAAGATGACCAGCGGATCCTTCTGCTCGTAAGATGCATTCTGTACGGAGTGCTTAAGTTCGTCAAGGGCGCGGAGATTCTCTTTCCAACAGTCGTCGATGATATGCAGCAGAATGCTCTTTTCAAACTGCTTCACCACAGTCTTTGATTCCGTCTCATAGGCTTCCTTGAGGTCGCAAGGGATATTGTAAACACGTTTGCCATCGGTGACAGGTACCATAATGCGCTCGTACATGGATCCCTGATTCTCATAGACTTGCTTGATAACGGGATTAGCCACGTCCTTAATGCGCTCCGTACGTCGGTTAAAGTTCTGCATCACCAAATCGTATGCATCGTCCTCCAGTTTGCTCTTGTCTTCCTCAACGAGCTGCTGCTCGGTGAACGGACATTCCATGGAGAACACCTTGATGAAGGCTTCCTTGCATCCCTCGTAGTCGTTCTTCTCGATGATGTCGCAGACGCGGTCCCAGAGAATATTGGCAATATCCATGCCGATGCGCTCACCCATGAGGGCGTGACGGCGCTTCTCATAGACTACGGTACGCTGCTTATTCATCACGTCGTCGTATTCAAGCAGACGCTTACGGATACCGAAGTTGTTTTCCTCCACTTTCTTCTGGGCACGCTCGATGCTCTTTGAAATCATGGGGCTCTCAATACGCTCGCCCTCATCGAAGCCCAGACGGTCCATCACCTTGGCAATACGCTCGGAGGCGAAGAGACGCATCAGCTTGTCTTCCAGCGAAACGTAGAACACGGAACTACCCGGGTCACCCTGACGTCCGGCACGTCCACGCAACTGGCGGTCCACACGGCGGCTTTCGTGACGCTCCGTACCGATGATGGCCAGACCGCCTGCGGCCTTCACCTCATCGGAGAGCTTGATATCAGTACCACGACCAGCCATGTTGGTTGCGATGGTAACAGCACCTAAACCATTGGTCGACTGACCAGCCTGAGCTACAATGTCAGCTTCCTTCTGGTGGAGTTTTGCGTTCAGTACGTTGTGTGGAATCTTACGCATGTTGAGCATACGGCTCAGCAACTCTGAGATTTCCACGGAGGTAGTACCTACCAGCGTAGGACGTCCGCTTTCACGCATAGCCACGATTTCGTCAATCACGGCATTATACTTTTCACGGGCGGTCTTATAGACACGGTCATCCTGATCGTTTCGAACTACCGGACGGTTGGTGGGAATTTCCACCACGTCGAGTTTGTAGATGTCCCAGAACTCACCTGCTTCCGTAGAAGCGGTACCAGTCATACCCGCCAATTTGTGGTACATACGGAAGTAGTTCTGCAAAGTAATCGTAGCGAAGGTCTGGGTTGCCTCTTTCACAGCCACGTGCTCCTTAGCTTCAATAGCCTGATGCAGACCATCACTCCATTGACGGCCTTCCATGATACGGCCCGTCTGCTCGTCCACAATTTTCACTTCTCCGTCCATTACGACGTATTCATCGTCGCGGTTGAACATGGTGTAAGCCTTCAGCAACTGCTGCAGCGTGTGGGCACGCTCGCTCTGAACGGCATAGTGACTCATCAGCTGGTCCTTTTTCTCCACCTTCTCTTCTTCAGAGATATCTTCGTTTTCAAGGGCAGAGAGTTCGGAAGTGATGTCGGGGAGCACGAAGAGCGTCTTGTCGTTTACCTGACGGGAAAGCCAATCAGTACCCTTATCGGTGAGATCCACGGAATTGAGTTTTTCATCAACCACGAAGTAGAGGGGTTCAACTGCCTCAGGCATACGGCGGTTGTTGTTCTCCATATAGATTTCCTCTGTGCGAAGCATACCAGACTTGATACCTTCTTCCGAGAGGAACTTGATGAGCGGCTTATTCTTTGGGAGTGACTTATGTGAGCGGTAGAGCGAGAGGAAACCGGCATCAAGTTTCTCCTGACCTTCCTTTTTCTGTCCGGCTTCCATCAGTTTGTTACCTTCGGCAATGAGCGTCTTGGCCTCCGAAAGGAACTGAGTGGCCAACTGTCGCTGTACTCCCACAAGCTTTTCTACCAATGGCTGGTATTCCTCAAACATCTGATCGTCGCCGTTTGGAACAGGACCAGATATAATAAGCGGTGTACGGGCATCATCAATCAACACGGAGTCAACCTCGTCGACGATAGCGTAGTTGTGGCGGCGCTGCACGAGGTCGGCAGGTGAAATGGCCATGTTATCACGCAGATAGTCAAAACCGAACTCATTGTTGGTACCAAAAGTGATGTCAGCCTGATAAGCCTTGCGGCGCTCGGGAGAGTTAGGACGGTGCTTATCGATGCAATCTACCGAAAGACCATTGAACATATAGAGCGGCCCCATCCACTCAGAGTCACGCTTTGCCAGATAGTCGTTAACGGTCACCACGTGAACGCCATTACCCGTCAGGGCATTGAGGAATACCGGGAGGGTAGCCACAAGGGTCTTACCTTCACCCGTTGCCATTTCTGCAATCTTACCCTGATGAAGCACGGCACCACCGAAGAGCTGCACGTCGTAGTGAATCATATCCCACTTCAGGTCGTTACCTCCGGCCATCCAATGGTTGTGATAGACGGCCTTGTCGCCATCGATATGCACGAAATCCTTCGTAGCAGCCAGTTCACGGTCGAAATCATTGGCCGTTACCACCACCTCTTCGTTCTCAGCGAATCGGCGGGCTGTTTCCTTTACGATACTGAAAGCCACGGGGAGCACCTCATTGAGGGCCTCTTCCATGTTGTCGAGCGCTTCCTTGTCTAGTTTGTCAATCTCGTTGAAGATTTCCTCACGCTCATCGATTGGCGTGTCTTCAATCTTGGCCTTGAGCTCAGCAATCTGGTTGTTTTGCTCTTTGGCTGCATTCTGCACGTAAGCCTGAATCTCCTTGGTCTTGGCGCGCAGGTGGTCGTTGTCTAGTGCCTCAATCTCAGGATATGCCTTTTTCACCTTTTCCACAATTGGTTGGATGAGGCGCATATCGCGTGAAGACTTGTCACCAAACAAAGACTTCAAAAAATTGTTTAATCCCATATCTTTTATTTACTATATTTACAATTTATAATTAATGCGTTTGTGAGTTTATGATTTCTGAATATCAAAAGTAATCATAATTCTACACTCTACACTCAACACTCTACACTTAAAACAGCGGCTGAGCCGTAGAAGCATTCGGTGCCCTTATGTGGATGCAATTTGAAATGGTAGGTGCCAGTCGGTCGATGGTCACCTCTGTTTCAATAAGCTGTGGCTTGATGCCGGCACCATAGAAAACAATGGGCACAGGCATGAAGTTGGCACGATGCTGGTATTTATCGCCAGTTTCCTCATTTAGCAAGTTCCAGCCAGGCATGATCTCCACGATAATGTCGCCAGAATGAGGCGGCAGAACATCCGTCATGGTTTTCACGTTCTTTACGCCTTCACAGTCAAGCAGGAAGGAACGGCACTGGTTGTACAGTTCCATCTTGTTGATGCGTCGCTGCTCAATGAGTTTCTTGTTCAGGAAAATGTGATTACGGTAGTAACCCTCCACATACTGATGGCGTCCATAGAGTGCCCCCAGATACATGTTGAGCAGATTACCCGTACGGTTGATATAGAAAGTTCCCGATGGAATTCTGAAACGCTGATAGGCATCGCTGAAAGTATCATCGGTATTGATGGTACCGGTGAGCGTGAAGAGCACATTCTCAGCACCCACTTTCTGCTCTACACCCAAGATGAGATTGCCGACGCAGCGGTCCAAAGTCTCGTAATGGTCGTCATCATAGTTTACTGCCAGGATGTCGCACATGTCATCTGTTCCCAGCAGATGGGTGTCAATGCATTGGAAAGCCAGTTTGGTAATCGTGTAATTATCGTTGGCGGGATTGAGTGAGTCGAAGGCATTCAGCCAGTTAAGGAGCGTCTTTGAATAGTAACTTGAAGTTCTCCAATGCTTCGTCTTGCTGTCACGGAAGAGCGCAGCGTTGGCGGCATGACCTGCTGACAGGATGGCGGCTTCCTGGTCGTTGGCAATACTGAATACCATTCCGATGCCATCGGTTTTTATCTTCAGCTCATCGGTAAGGGTGGAACAGACCATCGCGTTCGGTGTTCCGTCGATAACGCATCCCATTGGTCGCAGCGTCTGCGTGTCGAGCCAGCGGCTTCCCGTGATGCCGTTGTAGAAAGGAGTGGTTCCCGTCACGATGGCAGCCATGGCCGAAGAACGGTCAACGGGACTGAAAGGGAAGGTGGCATTCTGGTAGATGAGTGCCTTTTCGAGCAGTTTCTTGAAGCCTGTGCTGGTGGGTTTCTCCCCAACGGCAATCATCTTGTCGGCATTCAGTCCGTCGATGGTGATGTTCACCAGCAGTTTCTGTGCGGGCACTTCCGATGCCAGCAGCGCCAGGAGGGTCGCTATGATGTATTTATTTCTCACTTTTCAGCCGTTTGATATTTCTGATTAACAAAGATGATGCCACAATTAGCATGCCCTCGGCATAAGTCTGCCATATCGAACAAATAAAGAACAGGCAGATGAGCACGATCCACATTTTGTATTGCCAGCTGCATTTCTTTCTGAGCATAGGCCAGATGAAGAACAACGGCAGGGGATTGAGCAGCAGCAGCTGGAAATTGATTCTTACCGTGGGGTGCTGCGAGAAGAGCATCAGGAAGAGGATAATTCCACTAAGGCCGCATAGCAGCATCAGGATAGCATCCAGCCAGCGGCAGTCTTTCCGGGCGATGATTTCCGAAATAGTGAAAGCTATGACAAAACCCAACAGAATGCATGCACAGGCATGAGGGGAGAGCGGGAAATTGCTTTCACCCGGATTCGTCGGGATATCCACGAGCGTGGTTGTGCCTGAAACGAGGTGTCGTTTGCCATCGATAACCGCACGGTTCAAATCGTTCATGGTCTCACAAGGCAGGAACTGGCGCTCCTTGGTGGTCGTCTTGAAGTCAGCCTGAACACCTAAAAGCATGTCGTTGCCGAAACGCGCCCAGGGTTGATGGGCGCAATACTGATGAACCAGTTCGCGGAAAGTGGGACCTTCATCGGTGGTTCCCTCGTAGACAACCTTGCCGTCGAGATGGTCCACAATCATATCACGAGCCCTCGTGGTGCAGTTGTCATAGAAATAATTGTAGCGGTACACACGATTCTCCGGTCGATAATTCACATCGATGGCGTCCATGATGCGCAGTTTCTCCTCGGCGGTGAGATTGAGCTGTTGCTCTTTGACCCATCGGCCGTCTTCACGGTATTCACGGAGGAATGACTCGAAAGGATAGATGCCGATGAGGTAGTCGGTGAGGCCGAATACAAAACGAGCCACAAAATTGGGCGCATTGAAATCGAAAATACCCCAATTCACGGCGACATCAAGGTCTTTGCTGCGGTCAATCACATGCAAAGCGGTATGACCGTAGAGGGAATAGGCTTCATCACCAGGGCCACACGTAAGAAAACTCATATTGAGAGTAGAGTCAATATGAGCCCTGTATTCCGGGTTTAATTGCATGTTTGCATAACCTTTTGTCCCACTCAGCAAGAGCAGGAAAAAAGCCAAAAGAGCCGTCCGAAAGTGTGTCTTTTCGATTTTCACGGCGCAAAGGTACAATTAAGTAAGCGAAAAACCAAATTTATTTGTACTTTTCCACACGTGGGTACATTAATTAAATGCGAAAACCAGGGTGATGGTTTCAGATTGTTTTCCGAAAAGAAAGCATGAATTTATAATGAAAAGATAAGACAAAACCTTAAATCGTAAAATTTAAATCCAGAATTGAGATTCTCATAAAATTCGATTCTCCGAAGTCGGTTTTTCAAGATTATAACAGTCATTTTGATGATTTGATGTGAAAACATGTCATTTTTGCTTTCTCTCTATGCCGCGGAAGCCTCGCTTCTATGCTATAGATACAATGCTTCCAGGCCATTTAAGCAAAGTAAGAATGCCATTTAAACAAAGCGCAAAATAAGTGGAAAATCGGAAGGTTCTGAGTGCTAGCAAGTTAGCAAAATGCGTAAAACTTGCATATTTCGCAAGCAATATGAGAATGCTGAATCACATCGAAGTTTTGAGCGTTACGGAGTTGTATATTTATTTACAATATTTAATTCGTTTCCTTTTCGTTAATTTTGTCTGTGAAGTGTATTGGAAGGTTCTCAAACTAAGTCGTTTGCCAGGTGTCATTCACCTTCCGGCGAGTCATCTGTGCTTTCCATGATTTCCAAAAAATTGCGAAATAAAGTATAGTTACAACAAAAAAAGAATAATTTTCTTTGTTTTGTGTCCGATTTGCACTAATTTTGCACCTTAAAATATAAGAACGCGAGTGAATCTGATTATAGATATCGGCAACACGTGTGCCAAACTGGTGTGCTTCGATGGCGATGAAGTCATCGACGAACAGCGTATTGACAAGGGTGAAAGCGGGCTGCTTCAGAAGTTCTGCAAGAAGTATTCTTTCGAGAAAGGCATCTATAGTACGGTTGTCGATATTCCAGTTGAGTTCGAACAAAAGATACAGAGTCTTCCGTTTCCGATGCTGAAGATGGAGAGCGGAATCACACCGGTTCCTATCATCAATAAATACCGTACGCCGAAGACGCTGGGCAGCGACCGTCTGGCTGCTGCTGTGGCTGCCGTATGGTTGCAGCCGGGACGTAACGTGCTGATTATTGATGTGGGCACATGTATTACATACGACTTTGTAAATTCAGAAGGGGAGTACAAGGGCGGCAATATTTCGCCGGGTCCTACCATCCGTTTCCGAGCCCTGAATCAGTTCACCGGACGCCTTCCCTTCGTGGATCGTGAAGGAGTCACGCCACCGTTTGGCAACACCACGATTACCGCTATCCGCAGCGGTGTTATCCGTGGTGTGAAGTATGAAATAGAAGGCTATGTGCGCCGTTTTCTGGAGAAATATCCCGACCTTTACGTTTATTTAACGGGCGGTGTTCATTTAGGCATGAGATTTAAAGAAAAATTTCCTATCTTTGCAGACGATTTTATCGTCCCGAGAGGATTAAACAGAATACTACAGTATAATGAAAAAAATATGTAGCGCTGTCTTGTTGGCAGCATTTGCGCTGACGGTGAGTGCACAGTCAACGAGCGACTCGAACCAGTCGTATAGCGGCACCAACTCACCGTACTCTCAGTATGGCTTTGGAGAATTGTCAGATCAGACAAGCGGTTTCAACCGTGGCATGAACGGCTTGGGCCTCGCTTTCCGTGAGCACAATCAGGTGAACCAGTTGAACCCTGCCTCTTATTCTGCTATCGATTCCCTTACTTTCCTCTTCGATGTGGGCGTAAGCGGTCAGTTGACGAACTTCAAAGAGGGTTCAAAGAAGGTGAATGCCCGTAACGCCGACTTCGATTATGTGGTAGCCGGATTCCGTGCTTTTCGCCATGTGGGTGTAAGTCTTGGTCTGATTCCCTATTCGAGTGTTGGCTATAAATACAGTAGCGTAGGCTATCTGGGTGCCAATAAATCGGAAAGCTACACCAATACTTATCGCGGTAATGGCGGTTTCCATCAGGTATATCTGGGTATCGGATGGGAGTTCGTGAAACACCTCTCGGTGGGTGCTAACGTTTCCTACATGTGGGGAGATTATGAGCGGGCTATTTCCAATGAGTATAATGATGCCTCGATAAACACACTTCGCAAATATTACTCGGCTTCCGTCAGCAATTTTAAATTGGATTTCGGCGCTCAATATACGTTGCCTTTCAGTAAGAAAGATGCGTTGACGGTGGGTGTAACCTTCAGTCCTAATCACAAACTTGGGGCAGATCCCGAGTGTAAGGTGATTTCGGTGAATAGTTCTACCAGCCGTAACGATACAACGTCTTATAAGATTAGCAACGGCTTGGAACTGCCTATGTCGCTTGGCATTGGCTTGCAGTTTAATCATAACAACCAGTTGAAGTTGGGTGTTGATTATCAGCAGCAGCAATGGAGTAAAGTAGGCTTCCCGGTTTATAGCGTGACGAATGATGTAGCTTCTTATACCGTAAACAAGGATTATTTCAAGGACCGCCATAAACTGACTGTCGGAGGCGAGTATTGCCAGAACGAATACGGACGTTCGTTCATGAGCCGTATGCGCTACCGTTTCGGGGCATCCTACACTACACCTTATTTAAAAATAAACGGCCATGACGGACCGAAGGAGATTTCTGTAAGCGCAGGTTTTGGAATCCCTATCGTCAATGCCATCAATAACCGCAGTTTCCTTAACATCTCGGCTCAATGGGTGAATCAGAAAGCTAAGGATTTGATTGACACCAATACATTCCGCATCAATATCGGAATCACGTTCAACGAGCGCTGGTTTGCCAAGTGGAAGGTGGAATAATGGCTTGTTTTATGGTGGAGAGTTAATGGTTTATGGTTAATAGTAAGTCATTGGTAAAGGGATTGAGAAAACTGGGGAAAGTTTTTTTCCTCATTTTCTCATTTTCTCCGTTTCTCATCTTCACCAACTCCTGTGAGGAGGCCGTTGAGCATACGGCTCCTGCCATCAACGACCGCGACTCTGTTTCGGTGATGACTTCCTATGGTGTGAACACCCTGATTAGTGATTCTGGCGTCATGAAATACCGTATCGTGTCTGAGGTTTGGGATGTGAATGCCATCAAAAATCCTACAAGATGGACGTTTAATAAGGGCATCTTTATAGAGCAGTTCGACGAGAAGTTCCATGTGGAAGCCCATATACAGTCGGATACGGCCTACTATTACGACCAGAAAAAGATATGGGAACTCCGCGGAAGAGTACGCGTAAAGACCAAGGATGGCCTTCGCTTCTCAAGCGAGGAACTTTTCTGGGACCAGAACCGTCACGAACTTTACAGCCATCGTTTCTCAAGAGTGATCACGCCTGAACGCGAAATGCAAGGCACTTATTTTCTGAGTGATGAGCGTATGAACCATTATACGGTGAGCAATTCGAAAGGCTCGTTTGTCCGTGGAGCTGATGGAATGGGCACTAATAGCGGCGATTCGATTCTCAGCGCGCCCGATAGCGTGAAGAGCATGAAGCGTAAACCCACGACTCCTATCAAGAAAACGCCTGTACAGCCATGATAATAACCATTAGAACCGAGAATCAATGTCAGAAATAGACATATCAGTTATAATCGGAATCTTCATCTCGATGATCTTCTCTGCCTTCTTTTCGGGCATGGAGATTGCCTTTGTGTCGAGTAACCGTATGCTTGCTGAGATGGATAAAGACAAGCAGGGGTTTTCCAGCCGGTTACTTCAGATCTTCTATCATCATCCCAACAATTTTGTAAGCACGATGCTCGTAGGTAACAATATAGCATTGGTTGTCTATGGCATATTGATTGCACAGCTTTTCGACAATACGATTTTCAAGGGAATGGACGCTGCATTTACCGTTCCTGCTGACACGATTCTTTCCACTTTGATAGTGCTCTTTACGGGTGAATTCCTTCCAAAGACTCTCTTTAAGAGCAATCCAAACCGGCTGCTTACTATCTTTGCTATACCTGCCTATCTCTGCTATGTGGTGCTTTGGCCCATTTCGCGTTTCAGTACGATGCTTTCTAGGATTATCCTCCGCATCTTTGGCTTTAAGGTAGAGAAGGAGAAAAACGACGATGCATTTACGAAAGTGGACCTCGACTATCTGGTGCAGACGAGTATTGATAACGCTGAGAATGAGGACGATATCGACGAGGAAGTGAAGATTTTCCAGAATGCTTTGGAATTTGCCGACACTAAGGTGCGCGACTGTATGGTACCCAGAACGGAGATTAAGGCCGTAGAGGATAACTGTTCGCTGGATGAACTGATGACCGTCTTTGTGGATAGCGGAAAGTCGAAGATTATTGTCTATCATGAGGATATTGACCACATCACGGGCTATATCCATTCCGCGGAGATGTTTCGTGAGCCGGAAAAATGGTTGGAGAACATTCAGCAGATGCCGTTTGTGCCCGAGACGATGACTGCCCGCAAACTGATGCAAATGTTCCTGCAGCAAAAGAAGTCGCTTGCCGTGGTCGTTGATGAGTTTGGAGGTACTAGTGGAATCGTTTCTTTGGAAGACATCGTGGAGGAAATCTTCGGTGAGATTGAGGACGAGCACGATTCTTCCAACCTGGTTGCCAAGCGTTTGTCAGATGGCGAATACATGCTTTCCGGACGTCTGGAGATAGATGCAATCAATGAGAAATTCGATTTGGATCTGCCCGAAAGTGAAGATTATATGACACTTGGCGGATTGATTCTGCACTATTACCAGAGTTTCCCGAAACTCAATGAAGTAGTGAAGATTGGACGATTTGAATTCCGCATTATCAAGAATACAATGACGAAAATCGAACTTGTGAAGCTGAAAGTGGTTGAATAATTAAACTTTTTGCAAGAAAGTTTCGGTTTATTGTTATATTTTTTGTAATTTTGCACCTTGATTTTGAATATCGAATAAAATAACAACAAAAATAAAATTATCAAATGGCAGCAATTGGAAAAATTAGAAGCTGGGGCCCAGTCCTTGTTACTGTGATTGGTCTTGCCCTTTTTGCATTCATCGCCGAGGAACTGTTCCGCTCTTGCGAGTCAACTCGCAACCAGGAGCGCCAGCAGATTGGTGAAGTGTTAGGAAAGAAAATCGATGTGCAGGAGTTCCAGAAACTCATTGACGAGTACACCGATGTAATTAAGATGACACAGGGTCGCGACAATCTTACCGACCAGGAGCTGAATCAGGTAAAGGATATGGTTTGGCAGAACTATGTGCAGAATGAGATCATTTCTGCCGAGGCTGAGAAACTGGGTCTTACCGTTACTGATCAGGAACTGCAGAACATACTCAATGAGGGTACTAACCCCATGCTGATGCAGACTCCATTCATGAACCAGCAGACAGGTCGTTTTGATGCAAGTGCACTCAAGAAGTTCTTGGCAGAATACAAGAAGGCACAGCAGTCTGGCGGCCAGATGGCTGAACAGTATAACAGCATCTACAACTATTGGAGATTCATTGAGAAGAACCTTCGCACGCAGACTCTGCAGCAGAAATATCAGACTCTGTTGGCAGGTAGTCTTCTTTCTAATCCTATTGCAGCTAAGCAGTCATTCAAGGATGAGAATGAGGAGAGCAATGTTCAGCTCGCTACCTTTGCTTACAGCACAGTAAACGATAAGGATGTGACCATCAGCGATGCTGACCTTACTGCAAAGTATAAGGAACTGAAGAATCGCTTCGCTCAGCTGGAGGAAACCCGTGACGTGAAGTATGTTGATTTCCAGGTTCTGCCTTCTGCTGCTGACCGTGCAGCTCTTAACAAGGCTGCCAATGAAGAGGCAAGCAAACTGGCCGTCGCAGCCGATCCTGCTGAAATCGTTCGTAAGGCTAACAGTCTTGTCAGCTATCTGGGTATTCCTCAGACAAAGGCTGCTTTCCCCGCTGACATTGCTCAGCAGCTCGATTCTATCGCAGTAGGTGCTACTACCGCTGTGAAGGAGAATAAAGCCGATAACACGCTCAACATCATTAAGCTGATCTCTAAGGAGCAGCTTCCTGATTCTATTGAGTTCCGTGCCATTCAGGTAGGTGGAACTGACGCAGAGGCAGCAAAGAAGACCGCCGACAGCATCTATACAGCTCTGCAGGGTGGTGCTGACTTTGAGGCCATCGCAAAGAAGTATGGACAGACTGGCGAGAAGACATGGCTCACCAGCAACCAGTATCAGAATTCTCCTTCTATGGATAAGGATACCAAGAATTATCTGAATACGCTTTCAAATGCAGCTGTGAATGCCCTGAACAATGTGGCTATGACTAATGGCAACGTTATTCTTCAGGTGACCGACCGTCGCGCCATGACTACTAAGTATGTGGCAGCTGTTATTAAGAAGAGCATTGACTTCTCTAAGGACACTTATAGTGCAGCTTACAATAAGTTCTCTCAGTTTGTGAGTGAGAACCAGACGCTTGAAGCAATGGAGAAGAACGCCGCTAAGTATGGCTATAAGGTTCAGGAGCGTCAGGGCATCAGCAACACCGAGCATTATGTAGTTAATATTCCCGCAACCCGTGAGGCTATGAAGTGGCTTTTCGAGGCTAAGGAAAATACTATTTCTCCGCTTTATGAGTGTGGTAACAATGACCATCTGCTTGTGCTTGCATTGACTCATATAAATAAGAAGGGCTTCCTTGGACTTGACAATGCTCAGGTGAAGGAATACATCCGTTCTCAGGTCTTGAATGACAAGAAGGCTGAAATCCTCATGGAGAAGGCTAAGGGCGTGACAAGCATCGCTGCTGCTCAGAAGAAGGGCGCCAAGGTTGCTCCTCTGAATCAGGTGACATTTGCTGCTCCCGTATTCATTCCAGAGACCGGTGCCAGCGAGCCTGCTTTGAGTGGAGCTATCGCAGCTACCGCTGCTGGTAAGTTCAGCGCAGCTCCTGTAAAGGGTAACGCCGGTGTTTACCTCTTCCAGGTGAACAGCAAAGCCAACCGTGCAGGTGTGAAGTATGATGCTAAGGCCGCTGAGCAGAATCAGAAGCAGCGCCTGATGCAGTATGCCGGACAGTTCATGCGTGACCTCTATCAGAAGGCTAAGGTAACTGATAACCGTTATCTCTTCTTCTAATCTTAGAAGTAATTATCTCAACAATATAAGAAGGCTTCCGGATTCGGGAGCCTTCTTTGTTTTTATGGGGATATTATACGAAAGAGGCGGGTAAACGATTACAGGATTACAGATTACAGATAGAATTCTGTGTATCAAATCTCTTACTGCTACTTATTTATATATAAATATATGTATATATATAAAGTATAAAAATACCCCTACAAAATTGTAGGGGTTAAGAAATAGGGTGTAATCCTGTAATCTTGTAATCACTTATTTACTGTATTTGTCAATAAGCGGTTGTGCCTGTTCACTACCCATGTCTTTTGCCTTTTGAAGATTAGCAAGTCCTTCCGTCTTATTCTTGGTCTGTATCTGAGCAAGTCCAAGAAGCAAATAGCCATCTGCATATTCGGGGGCTATTTCAGTACAACGCTGTGCTGTTTTGATAGCGTCTTCAGGCTTCTTAACGCGTAGTTGCAAATTTGCCATTTCCGCATAATAAGTAGGCTCTTGAGGAGCAAGGATGATGGCGCGTGCGATATCTGAGAGTGCCTGCTGATAGAGCTTGCCGTTTACTTCAGCCTGTTCGCGGATATAATAGAAAGACGCATTCACACGTCCTTGTACAAGGTATTCGTATCGGGTATAGTCGAAGACTGCATCGCGGTATTTTCCCATTTCATCATAGACTTGCGCACGAGTAAGGAAATAGGGTGCGGTTTCCACAAATCGCAGGGTGTCAGTTGTGTTAATTGCGCTGTCAAGCAAAGCAAGAATCTCTTCGTTTGGCGCATTCAGTTTTCTCTTGCATTGCGCCTGTTCATAGAGAAGTTCCGGAGTGCTGAAACTCTTGTCTTTTGAAAGCTGTTCAAAAATGTTGAGAGACTGCTGAAAGTCTCCTTTGGCAAAGATGATTTGTGCCTGCAGATGCTGGTAGAGTGGGGCAGCATTCTCCTTATAGGCAGCGTTGGCTTCGTTGAGAGCATCATCGAGCGACCAGTGAAGACCATTGACAGCATAGTTATACATCATCTTACCATAGTTATAATGAGCTTCATCCTTGGCATTTGCTTTCTTGATACAGGTTTTCATCGTTTCATCTGCATTGTTCCATTGCTGGGCTGCTGCCTCAATCAATGCACGGTGATTATAACCATCGGTGGAAGAAGGGAACATTTCTATGAAATCGTTGATTGTGGCGGTATATTTCACTGAATCCTTACTCTGGCTTGACATCATCAACATAAGTCTTGCCTGATCCTCATTGGACGGAAGGGCAAGAGGAATTCCTATCTGCTGAAAACTAGGATCATTGAGCGAAAAGCCAGTAACACTTAAGGACCGGATGAAGGCAACATCACAAGCATGAGTGTCGAAACTGGTAGTAGACATCTGTAGAAGTCCAATTACCTGACCGTACATATTTACGTACGGACATCCCGTCGTATGATCCGGGGCATTCATGCCAAAAATATAATAATTATATTTATCCATGAACTTCTCAACACTCTTCACCTTTGTTGCTACAATCTCAGGAGATTTCAAGCCATAAGTGATGAGCCATGCATCCTGACCGTTAGTGGAAGCGACATTGGCGACAGCAGCTGGTGTGGTCTTTCCGTCTACACGAAAGCGGGCCACATCATAAATGTCGTTGAGTCCCAACATTCTCGTTACATTCATTTTGTTGCCCATGGCATCAACTACCACAGCCGTAGCTGCTCCCAGGAAAGGCTTTAAGTCGCTGACAGCTTCTCCTTCACCACCCACAAAAACTCCATGGCTACTGGCCAAAATGGAGCCATCTGCTCTGAAAGTGGTAAGGGAGAATACACTTTTAGCTACATTCTTAACTGCTGATGGCTGTGCAAAAAGGGATGATGTAAAAGTGAGAATGAGAAAATTTGAGATAAACAGAATCTTTTTCTTCATATTTAAGTCATTAATCTTTAATTGTCAAATAATAATTTGGAAAATGATGGTAGAACGTTTAAATATCATATTTTCAACAGTTCTTTTGCATTATTGATAGCGGCGGTTGTCACATCACTTCCGCTAAGCATTTGTGCAATCTCTTGAATACGTTCTTCGTCTGAAAGCAAAGACATACGGCTCTTTGTACCTTCCTTTGTTTCTTCCTTATATACTTTATAGTGATGTCTGCCCAATGCGGCTATTTGTGGCAAGTGGGTTATACTGATGACCTGACGGTCTGTCTGTCCCATTTCCTGCATAATCTTTGCCATCATTTCAGCTACACGTCCGCTTACACCGGTGTCAATCTCGTCGAAAATAATGGTTGGAAGTTTGACAGTTCCACTAATCATGGCTTTCAAGGAAAGCATCACACGTGCTATCTCTCCTCCTGAGGCTATCTGAGCAACAGGTTGCATTGCAGAACTGGTATTGGCACTAAAGAGAAATGCCACTTTATCAGTTCCTTTATCCGTCATTTCCGTTTGGGTTATGTCAACAACAAAACGAATATTTGGAATTCCAAGGGGAACCAGACGGTTCTTCATTTCTTTTTCTACCTTTTGGGCTGCTTTCAAGCGGAGGGCATTCAGTTCTGACGCTTTCTTCAGGGCTTTTTCTCTGGCGGCTTTTTCCTGTTGGCGCAAAATATCCATCTCTTCCGAGCTGTTGTCCAGATGACTCAGCTGTTCTTTCAATTGATTGCGCAAGGTAATGAGTTCTTCAACTGTTTCAACCCGATGTTTCTTCTCAAGAGAATAGATGATCCCCAGTTGATCATTGATAAAATCAAGTCGTTTCGGATCATAATCCACATGCGATGATAACTGACTAACTTCAGCGGCAATGTCTTTCAGTTCAATATAGCAACTGTCAATACGTTCTGTTACCTCTGCGACATCAGCAAAGACACCTTTAATGTTAGAGAGAGTCCGGGATACTTCCCTTAAGCTTTCAACGAGATTAGCTTCCTCACCGCTAAGGATTCCTTCTGCGTTGAAGAGTGCTTCCTTGATATCCTCTACATGGCTAAGTGTCTCGCTTTCTTGCTCTAACTCTTCTTGTTGTCCGGGTTCCAGATTTGCTTCCTGAAGTTCATTGTATTGGAACCGCATAAAGTCTTCATTCTCAGCAGCTTTTGCAAGTTCTTCTTGCATTCTCACAACAGCTTTTCGGGCAGTCTGATAGTCTTTGAATGCTTGCTGATAATCGGAGAGTTGCTTGCCGTCCTGAGCGATGATATCCACTACATTAAGTTGGAAATCCTCTTCTTGCAGAAGAAGATTCTGATGTTGTGAATGAATGTCTACAAGTTGTTGTCCAATAGACTTCATTACCGCAAGAGAAACAGGAGTGTCATTGATGAAAGAACGGCTCTTACCGGTAGATGTCAGTTCTCTGCGGAAAATGCAATCCTCATTATCATAATCAATGTCGTTGTCGGCAAAAAGACTTTCCAGCTGATAACGACTTAAGTCAAAATGGGCTTCAATGATACAACGATCACATCCCGATTTAATGCTTTTGGAATCGGCACGCTGACCAAGGAGTAGGGAAAGGGCTCCAAGAATGATACTCTTTCCAGCACCTGTTTCTCCAGTAATCACAGAAAAACCCGGAAACAGTTGTATGTCGAGCTCATCGATGAGCGTGAAATTCTTGATATAGAGTTGTTTGAGCATTATTGCTTGATTTTCTCCCAAGTGTTATTCTGGGAGGCATTAATACTGAAGAGTAAGTCATAAACAGATTCCTTCTCTTTCTGAGTACCCTTACCTTTATAAATATTAGCTAGTTCTTCCTTTTTATAATCGGTCCAGATTTGTGGCAACATGCTCAATGGTCTGTCCTCATGTGCCTTTCTCAGATTCTCTAAAGCTGTCGTGATATTGTTGCGTCCACGTTCTGCATTGTTGGCCATTTCATCAAGCCCCGTGCGATAATAGTCGTACTGTAACTGGCGAAATGGTTTCATGGCTCCTTCCAGGTAGTCATTGATGATAGCAAAACGGTTACGGTTGTTGTCGAAAGCCTTCCAACCATTGAAGTCAAGGTTCTGCGTGTTATTCACCAGATTTAGACAACGCTGAAGGATATCTTCACCACCCATTGGTGCAAAGGAATCCAGGTCAAGACCAATGATAAGATAAGCGTAATACGCCATCAATGCTGTAAGTTGATTGTCAATCTGTTCTTCATTGAAGTTCAGTTGTTCAAACTGTGAAAATTCAAAATCGAAGTTAGCATCCCTATTGTTATAGAGGGTAGAGGTGTAACTTGAATTATAAACCGGACGGTTGGCTTGAATGAGTGCCGTACAGGTGAACAGGTTATTTGACTGGTCGTATTTGGTTACCGTTATATTGAAGTTACAAACGATACGTTCATTCTTTTGGAATTGAAGAGCTGTCCATTGTTGGTCGTTGAGGAACTGTTCCATCGTTTGTTGCAGGCTCTCAAAGACAGAAACGTCTGTTCCTTGAATCTGTGCATGGTTGATAGTGACCTTTGCCAGTAGCTCCTGTGCTTTCAGATTAATGCTGAAAGGTATTGAAAGGAACAGCATGATTGCAATGAGTTTCTTCAACATAAGCTATAAGCATTAAAGAAGGGTTGACAATTCATCTACAATATCTCGGGCTACTTCAGTTTTTGGCTTCTTTGGGAAGTCTTTTTGACCTTCAGCAGAGATAATGCTGATCTGATTGTCATCAGAACGGAAAGTCGTGCCTTTGTTACGCGTAGAATTGAGCACAATGAAGTCGAGGTTTTTCTTTTCCAGTTTCTTCTTGGCGTTCACTTCCTCATCGTTAGTTTCCAAGGCAAATCCTACTAATATCTGATGACTGGTTTTTATCTTTCCAAGCTGTGCGGCTATGTCATGGGTGGGTTTTAAGCGAAGAATCAAATCATCTTTCTCTCTCTTGATTTTCTGGCTGGAAGTAGTTTCCGGGCAGAAATCTGCTACTGCTGCACATAGAATAGCAGCATCCATCTTCGGAAATGCTTCGATAGAAGCATTATACATTTCCTCACAACTTTCCACATCGATGCGATTCACACCTTGTGGTGTAGAAAGACTTACAGGACCGGCCACCAATGTTACTTTAGCACCCTGACGAACACATTCTGCAGCTAAAGCAAATCCCATTTTGCCGCTTGAATAGTTTCCAATAAAACGTACGGGGTCAATCTTTTCGTAGGTGGGACCTGCTGTAATGAGGATATTCTTATCTGCCAAAGGACCTTTTGTTTCTGAACATCCTATTTCTTTATTTAGGATTTCTACAATCTTTTCAGGCTCCTCCATACGTCCTTTTCCTTCGAGGCCGCTTGCAAGGAATCCGCTTTGTGGTTCAATAATATGGTTGCCGTAACTTATCAGCGTTTTCAGATTCTGCTGAGTGCTTGGGTGGGCATACATATCAAGGTCCATAGCAGGAGCTATGAATACCGGGGCCTTCATCGAAAGGTAAGTAGTGATTAGCATATTGTCGGCTACTCCATTGGCCATCTTTCCGATAGTGGAAGCTGTCGCAGGGGCAATGAGCATGGCATCGGCCCATAGTCCCAAGTCAACGTGACTGTTCCATGTTCCGTCGCGCTGTGAGAAAAACTCGCTGATAACGGGCTTGTGGGTTAGGGCTGAAAGCGTTATGGGAGTGATAAATTCCTTTCCTGCAGGAGTTATTACCACTTGTACCTCAGCCCCCTCCTTGATGAGTCCGCGGATGATGAGACAAGCCTTGTAGGCGGCTATGCTGCCCGTAATACCGAGCACAATCTTCTTACCTTTGAGCATACAGAATGATTATCTTTTATTGAATTCGCGTAAGCGGATACGGGTAAGTACCTGCTTGGTGTTATAGGTAAAGTCACTTCCCAACATCCAGCTATAATAGCCAGGGTCGCGATGAAGGACCTCACTTACTACCCATCCTTTGTATTTACCGAAATTAAATACTTCCTGCTTGCGGGGATTGCCTTTTTCGTCAGTTAATACATTTCCTTGAGCGTCCTTCATTTCCTGCCAAACGATACGGCCTGCAAAATCCACGTTGTCATTGGTCTTTGAAAAGGCTGCCAATTCATCCATATCGTTGTTCAGCAGTTTGCTTTCATCATCGAGTACAGCAGGTGAACCAGGAGCATAGTAGTCAAGCTCTGCCTGCAAGACACGCCATGTGGCTTCAGTATCTTGATCGGCCAAATGCGCTTGGAAGTCATCTTCCATCTTACGTCCGCAATAGAACTTATAAGCACCTGCAAGATTACGGCGTTCCATTCTCTTGAAGATTGTACAGGCATCAATCTTGCGGCATTTCTCAAAATCGAAGTCAATGCCGGCACGAAGAAATTCTTCGGCAAGAAGTGGAATATCAAAATTGTTGCTGTTGTAACCCGCAAAATCACATCCTTCAAAGGCTGCTGCCAACTTGGGAGCCAACTGTTTGAAAGTAGGAGCGTCTTTTACATCCTCATCGCTGATACCTGTCAGTTCTACAACAATTGGTGGAATAGACATTCCAGGGTTGATAAACTGATTGTGGCGTTCCTCTGTTCCATCGAGGTTAACCTTAATATATGATATTTGAATGATCCTGTCCTTAACAAGATCAAGCCCCGTTGTCTCCAAGTCGAAGACAACGAGGGGCTTAGTAAGATTCAATTTCATTCTTTAAAAATTAGTCATTCAAAAGCATTGGCATGATAAGCATCAGCACGTCTTCGTTCTCGGGCTGCTCAACTGGCACAATGAGACAAGGACGTGATGGATCAGCCAACTGGAGAGTTACCTCATCACTTGCGAGATTGTTAAGAATTTCTGTGAGTGATGGACCCTTAAAGCCAATATTCATTGAATTGCCTGTGTAGTCGCAAGTTACCTCTTCTTTTGCACTCGTTGAGAAGTCGATGTCTTCTGAGGAAACCTCAATCTTTCCGCTTTCAATATGCAAGCGAACAAGCTGACTGCTTTCACTGGCGAAAGGCAATACACGACGTAGGGCTCCAATCAGCGATTTACGGTCGATAGTCAGCTGATAGGGATTGTTCTGAGGAATAACAGAATTATAATTGGGATAGCGTCCCTCTATCAGACGGCATTGTAATGTGGAATCACCGAATATAATCTGAGCATTACGTTCATCAAAACGAATCACGACATCGCTTTCGTCCTTACCCAACACATTCTTCAGCAATGTTGCTGGCTTCTTGGGCAGAATGAATGCTGTCGGCGTCTCTGTTTTCACGGTATAGTTCTTGTTGCGAACCAACTTATGACCGTCGCTGGCTACGATGGCAAGTGCATCAGGGGTCAGATCGAAATAGATACCGTTCATCACAGGACGAAGTTCCTCTTGAGCCGTTGCAAAAATGGCACGGGTAATATTGTCACTCAAAACATTGCTTGGCATTGTTAGAGAGGTGGCCGTTTCAGGCATAGGTTGAGCGATGGGGTATTCTTCTGCATTTTGAGCCGTGAAATTGTAAATACCATTCTGATAAATAATCTTTACGCTGAAGGTGTTGGTATCAACGTCAAGAGTAAGCGGCTGTTCTGGTAATTCTTTCACAGCATCGAGAATGGTATGGTTGTTCACAGCGAACTTACCTTCGCCATCAGATGTCTCCAATGGCATAGTCGTACGCATCACGTTTTCACTATCTGAAGCTGTGATGGTGAGCTGGTTGTTTGCTACTTCGAAAAGAAAGCAGTCAAGGATGGCAAGGCTGTTCTTGCTGTTGATAACCTTGGCGAGCGTTCCGAGTCGGCTGCTGAATGCCGAACTAGATAATGTAATTCTCATTATTGTCGATGTTTTTAGTTACTTTTATTTGAGGTACAAAAATACACAAAAAAACAGAGTGAAACAAAAAAAACGCTGAAAAAGTTTCTCTTGTTAGAACTTTTTTATTAATTTCGCAAACTGAATACATACATAAACAAATATAAAAATGGATATACAAGGAAAAATTATTGCAGTATTGCCAGAGCGTAGTGGCGTTTCTGCGCGTGGTGAATGGAAGGCTGGAACTTATGTTCTTGAGACTCATGACCAGTATCCGAGAAAATTGGCATTCGATGTGTTTGGTGCAGATCGTATCAATCAATTTGCTATTAAGGTAGGTGAGGAAATGGTTGTGTCATTTGATATTGATGCACACGAGTATCAGGGAAGATGGTATAACAGTATACGTGCCTGGAATGTACAGCGTATTGATCCCGCTGCTGCTCAGGCTGCCGCCCAGGGAGTACAGCCATTCCCAGCTCCAGAAGCTGCTGTTCCTCCTACTGCAGCTGCACCTGCACCATTCCCACCAGCACAGCCTGCTGTTGAAAATAGTGCCGACGATCTTCCGTTCTAGAAATTCTTATTAATAATTATAAGAAAGGGCTACATCAATTGATGCAGCCCTTTTTAAAATCTATGGAGTTTTCCCTTTGATTAGAGAATGCTCTTTACAGTCTCCAGCATACCTTTCTCCTGAATGCTGTCAAGGAAGCAAACAACCATGTCGGTAAGACCAGGAATCTGGTTCAGATCGCCATGCTCACCCCAAATAAGGTCCTTTGCTGCGAGAACGCCTTCAGCCACTTTGCGAGTGTCGCCTGTAGCCCACAGTTCTGTTAGCAAATCCATGATCTTCTGGTCGTCATTTGGCTGGATAGGAGCTCCGTCAGCACGTGTGCCACCCTTGTAGTAGGTGATGATGGCAGCCAGACCGAGTACGAGACCCTTAGGCAGTTCGCCCTTGCGCTCCAGGTATGTCTTCAGACCGGGGAGGTCGCGAGTCTGGTACTTGGGGAATGAGTTCAGCATGATGCTGGTCACCTGATGGTCAACATACGGGTTGTTGAAGCGCTCAAGCACATCGCTGGCAAATTGCTGCAGCTCGTCCATTGGCAGATTCAGGGTCTGCATCAGTTCTTCAAACTGTACCTTGTGGATATACTTGCCAATTACCTCATGGTTGCAGGCATCGCGTACGATATCCACACCAGAAAGATAAGCCACAGGTGAAAGTACGGTGTGCGGACCATTGAGCAGAGTAACCTTGCGCTCATGATAAGGCTTCTCGCTCTCTGCGATGAGCACATGGAGTCCGGCTTTCTCAGCGGGGAATTCTGCACGAAGGTCTTCGATGCTCATATTTGTTGGCTTCTCAATCACCCAGAGATGGAAGATTTCTGCCTGTACAACAAGGTTGTCAGCGTAAGAGATCTTCTGCTGGATGTCGGCAATTTCCTTGCGGGGGAATCCGGGAACGATACGGTCCACGAGGGTAGCGCAAACATAGTTGTACTTTTCAAACCACTCCTTGAATCCTTCATAGTCAGCTCCGAAATCATCCTTCCAAAGTTCGATGTACTTCTCAATGCACTCCTTCAGGTGGTGACCATTGAGGAAGATGAGTTCGCAAGGCATGATGATGAGACCCTTAGAGGGGCAGCCGTTGAAAGTCTGATAGCGGCGATAGAGCAGCTGCACGAGTTTGCCGGGATAGCTGCTGGCAGGAGCATCAGAGAGCTTGCAGGCAGGATCGAAGGCGATACCGGCTTCTGTGGTGTTAGAAATAACGAAACGGATTTCGGGCTGGTCGGCCAATGCCATGAATGCAGCATTCTGGCTGTATGGATTGAGGGCGCGGCTGATAACATCGATGCGGGTGAGAGAATTCACAGCCTCGCCGTTCTGGCGTCCCTGGAGGTTCACGTGATAAAGGCAGTCCTGACCATTGAGCCAGTCAACCATACCACGTTCGATAGGCTGAACCACTACTACCGAACCGTTAAAGTCGGTCTTCTGGTCCATGTTCCACACAATCCAGTCAACGAAAGCGCGGAGGAAGTTACCTTCACCAAACTGAATGATTTTCTCAGGCATCACGCTCTTAGGAGCCGTGCGCTTGTTCAAAGCTTGCAATTTCTTCATGATTTGTTTATTGTTTTAAATAGATTAAATATTGTGAGTGCAAAGATATAAAAATCTTCGATATGATGATGCAGTTTTTTGCGTTAAATAAACGTAAAGGTTTACGCTATTATCCGAAAAGGTAACGGAGGGCTTCTTCAACTTTACGCACGGGATGCAACTCGATGTTGAAATGCCGTCCACCCAGTCCTTGCATGTTATGCTTGGGGATAATCATGTGACTAAAGCCCAGTTTCTCAGCCTCGGCAATGCGTTGCTCTATCCGATTGACAGGTCGTACTTCACCTGAGAGTCCCACTTCACCGGCCATACACCATCCGCTCTCTATTGGAGTGTCTACATTGGAGGAGAGTACGGATGCAATCACGCTCAGATCCATGGCCAGATCAGTAACTCGCAGACCGCCTGCGATATTGATAAAGACGTCTTTTTGAATTAGTTTGAAGCCTACCCGTTTTTCTAATACGGCCAATAACATGTTTAGTCGCCTCTGGTCAAATCCTGTTGCCGAGCGCTGAGGTGTTCCATAGGCTGCCGTTGAAACTAGAGCCTGAGTCTCTACGAGGAAAGGTCTTACGCCTTCAATGGCACTTGAAATAGCAATGCCTGAGAGTCCTTCATGGTCTTGTGTCAGTAATAGTTCTGAAGGATTGCTCACTTGACGGAGCCCGTTTTGTTGCATTTCATAAATACCTAATTCAGACGTGGAACCAAAACGGTTTTTCATAGCTCGCAGAATACGGTACATATAATGCTGATCCCCCTCAAACTGAATTACCGTATCAACGATATGCTCAAGTATCTTCGGACCAGCTAAGGTACCTTCCTTATTAATATGGCCAATAAGAATTACAGGAACACCACTTGACTTGGCAAAGCGGAGCAGGGCAGAGGCACATTCACGAACTTGGGTCACACTACCCGGAGAAGAATCCACATCTTCGGTGGAGATCGTCTGTATGGAGTCAATGACCACCATGTCCGGTTTCACCTCTTTGATGTGACTGAATATATTCTCCAATGAAGTTTCGGTTAGAATGAGCAGATTCTCATTTTCGTCTCCATTGTTCCTTAATCGTTTTGCGCGCATCTTCAATTGATGAACACTCTCCTCGCCACTTACATAAAGAATCAACTTATCGGGAATGTTAAGTACAGTCTGCAATGTAAGCGTACTCTTGCCAATACCAGGTTCGCCTCCTAACAATATGATACTTCCAGGGACCAGTCCGCCACCCAACACTCTGTTGAGTTCTTCATCAAGCATATCTATGCGTGGTTCGTCATTGCTGGAAATATCGCGAAGTCGTAATGGGCGATTTTTACTGCCCGTTGTTGTCTGCCTCAAATGTGAAGCCGCAGAACGAGCTGCCTGCTGGCCACTATCATTTGCAATGCGTATTTCCTTATAGGTGTTCCATTGACCGCAGGCGGGACATTTACCAATCCATTTCGCAGATTCTTGCCCACAGTTTTCGCATACATACGCTATTTTGTCTTTTGCCATAGTTTAAAGGTGAATCAAGTTTTCAATTCAACTGCAAAGATACTTAATAATGGTTTCCTATGCAAGTAATAAACTAAAATTTCAACCTTTTCTTTTGTTTTTTCTTTCTTTTACACTACCTTTGCATCTGTAATGAAGAATATAGTTTTTTTCGTCATAGCGGTAATAGTTTTTGTTTCCTGTGGTCAAAGTTACGAGGAACAGCAACGCATCAGTAAAGCAGAACGTGCCCGGCTTGCCAAGGAAGATTCGGCTGCATTGAAGATTGGTGTACTCCCCACTATTGATTGTTTACCTCTCTATGTGGCAAAAGAACGCCGTTTTTTTGATACGCTTGGCGTGGATATTCGTCTGAAGCCCTATACCTCACAGATAGATTGTGATGATGCTTTGCTTAAAGGTCGGATCGAAGGTTCCGTTACTGATTTAGTGAAGGGAGAGTGGATGAAAAAGAAAGGACTGGAACTGCGCTACGCTACGGCAACGCAGGCTCGCTGGCAGTTTATTACTAATCGCTTGTCACGTGTAAGCGAATTGAAACAACTCAACGATAAAATGGTAGCTATGGCACGTTTCAGCGCTACGCATCTGCTGGCAGAAATGTGTGTGGATAGTGCAAAGCTGCAACGCGATAATGTTTATCTGGTGCAGATTAATGATCCCAACATTTGCCTGAAAATGCTGCATAACAATGAGATAGATGCGATGCTGCTACCTGAGCCTCAGGCTACGGAAGCTCGTCTCTGGAAACATCCCGTACTTATGGATACTGAAAAGCGTGACATCCGTTTGGGCGTGGTGGCTTTTCGTGAGAATGGTCTGAGGAGTAAGGAGCGCCAACGCCAGTATGCCGCTTTCCTGAAAGCTTATAATGTGGCCGTTGACTCTATTAATAAATTTGGTGTTTCAGCTTATGCTCCAATTGTGAAGAAATACATGAAAGCGGAAGCCCAAACCATCAGCAAATTGCCAAAGATTAACTTTACGCATACGGCTCCGCCACGTGAGAAAGATCTTAATCGTGCCCGTAACTGGCTCAAATAAAGGAAATCAGACTATTCCGGCTTCCACTCCACCAATTCTATCATGAGGGCACGGTCTTGCTCGTTTATTCCGTGTTGACTCAGTAGCTTTTCGTCTTTTTTGAATTCAAGTTCAATGCGGCCATTTTTTTCCGATTTAAGGAATTCCCGGAAAAGGGCGACTGCTTGTTTGATGTCTTCGTTAAACCAATAGCAATAGCCTGCATTTATGCGGTCACCCTGGCTTATCTTCCCGCTCTTGATAATGACATCGTATTCGTGCCCGGCTTGTTGGTCGCGTCCCATACATAATAATGCCCATGCCAAGGTACTGCGATATTTGATGTTATCAGGATTCTCATAACTTAAGCGGTATAGTTCGCTTGAAGCATTCTCGTATTCACCCGCTTGGGTTAGTGAAAGGGCGTGGAGAAACTGAAAACGTTCATTGTCAGGCTTTATTTCCAAGATGCGTTTGTAGTAATTAACTGCCTTTTGACTGTCTTGGTTTAGGTATATCCGGGCAATCATTGCAAGACACTTTATATTTTCCGGCTCACGTTGTTCTATCTCTTCGAGTTCATCAAGAGCCTTCGTCGTATCACCCGTTTCAATGAGTAATTTTGCCCGGAAAAGCATGAGCTCGGAATTCCCAAAATCCTTAAATGTCTGATGGCTCAGTATGAAGAAATTGTCTGTAGTCAGGTTGCGCATGAAGGGATCATAGACAATCTCTTTATGTTGTGGGTGAAGTCTGAAGAATCGATAGAGATCCTGCAGATAATTCAAACGAACGAACGTAGGGGAATTTGTATTCATCCCTTGTGCGATTGAACTCAAACCGTCATCCGAAGACATTGCCTCCTGCAATTGTGGCGGTATATGGTTGATGACAGATGACATTCCAAGCAGGAAAGAATAACGGTCGCTATTGCAGAATGCGCCCTTATCGACCATCTGCTGGAGAAGATTTCCCAATTTCGCATTATTGGTCATGCTTGGGAGCTCTGGGTGCTGCATGTAGAAGGGAGTGAACCAGTTGCTCAAAGTATAGAAGAAGGGGTATCTCTTCATTTGTTTGAAACCGCCGAAATAAATGTCAGAGCCTTGCTTCTGCATGTTGAACATACGTAATACATCCTGTTCCAGTTGTTCGGCTTTTTCATCGGCAGATTCGGGGTGGAGAATATCGTCCATAGGGTCGTCCTCTATCTCTTCAATGCCGTTTAATGTAATCCGGAAGTTATTGTTGCGCAGAAGATTAGGCATGATTTCGCGCTGAATGGTCTCATTGTCACGGTCGGCATTAATACAGCAGATAACGTGTCTTTGCAGTTCAATGAGTTCCTGCACATGGTTCTGACAATGGTCGCTCATTTCCTTACGGAGTTCCGGATAGACATTGAAATCCAGGCGCTTCAGAGAGAAGGCCCATCCGACAAAGGCCCGCTCACGTACTTCTACGTTTGTTGCATGCTCGTGGAGATATACGAGAAGACGGAATTTCTGCACATCAAATTGTGTAAGGCAACTCATCGTGATGGCGCTGATAATGAGTTGCACGTCAATTACGTCAACAGCAGGCGAGAGCAGCAAGCCGCAATAAAAATCATATTGTGACTGCTCCCATTGACTACTCACAAAAATACGGTCGAAAAGACTCCGCATAAAGTCATGGTGGCGCGCATAGATTCCCGTTTCTTTATGCTTGCGTTGTTCTTCGGGCTCCAGGCTGAGCATGGCGGTCTCTGTGACGAAGTCTTTAAGCGTACTTTCTATGCGTTCATGGGTGAACATATGACGAAGTGAGCGTTGTTGAGCCTCTCGGTAGAGTTGTACCTCACGGCAGAGCCATGAAATATGGGCATTGGCCGTGAAATTCCACATGTTCTGCAAGAGTCGCTGGTATATCTTGTTGCGGTCAGGGTCGGGGTAACCCAATTCCATGTATTCGAGCATTCGGTGGTAGTCGTCTTCGATACTGTGAATCGACATATTACCATAGGCCGCAGGGTTGTCAGCCATATATTGATGTATTGCCTGAAGAGCCTTTCCAAGTTGTCTGGATTTTATCTTATTAAAGGCAGATGCAAAAATCTCTTTGTTAGTCATTTAAGTAGTCTGAATTAAAGGAAAGGTGAAAGCAGGTGAGCAAACCATCCGCGGAATTTCTGCCAGGGTTTCCGCCAGCTGTCCCACACCTTTTCTGTAAGTCGGAACGACTCAAGTTTGTCTTGATTGAACATGTCGGAAAGCTCGCGGGTAGTTCCTGCATCAACGATTACAGCGTTTTCTTCATAGTCGAACCGCAGGCTGCGTGCGTCGAGGTTAGCAGAACCCACGGTACATAGTTGTCCGTCAACCATGATAATCTTGGTGTGATGGAAACCGTCGAGGTAAATCCAAACGTCCGCTCCGCATTTCATCAACTTATGCATGTTGTAGTAACTACAGTCGGGCGTGAGGGGAATATCACTTTTCGCGCCTATCATCAGTTCGACCTTTACTCCACGCTTAATAGCCCGCTTAAGGGCGCGCTTGACGGAAGGAGTCAGCGTGAAATAGGGGTTGACAATCTTGATAGAGTCGCGGGCGTTATTGATGGCACTACAGTAAAACTGGCGGATTATCTTTGGTGTCCGGTAGGGTTCCCGATTGATGATTCCCACCATTTTACGACCAGCTTCAGAAGTGGTGTCGGGCTTCAGACCTTCAAAATATTCCGGGGTTGTGAACCCTCGATAATATTGTGCACCTGTTATCTTCTCGCCTGTAACGCGTTTCCACAGTTGTACGAAAATGCGCTGCAGCTGATTGACGGCTGAACCTTCAATGCGGCAATGCATATCGCGCCAACGGCCTACTTGACGAGTACCCTTAATGTAATAGTCGGCCACGTTCATACCCCCCGTGTAGGCAATCTTCCCATCGATGATGACAATCTTGCGGTGATCACGTCCAAAGAGGTCGTTAAGCCAGGGAAACTCTACGGGATTAAACTCATAAAGCTGAATGCCTTGCCTGCGACGGAGTTCCACATGCTGGCGCTTCAAAGGCTGATTATTCGACGCGTTGCCGAATCCATCATAAAGAGCTCGCACCTCCACGCCTTCCTTTACCTTTTGCGCAAGGATTTCGAAAAGCTGGTCGGCAATGGAGTCGTTACGGAAATTAAAGTATTCCAGATGAATGGAGCTGCGGGCCTGACTAATGGCCCTGAACATATCGTCAAACTTCTCCTGCCCCGACATAAGCAGGGTGACCGAATTGTCGTTAGAGAACTTCACGCCCTTCTCCTGTAGTTCCCTGACAACGGCAGAATCCGCACGTTGGGCATGAAGTTGAAGCGTAAAGAAGAGAGCGTGTAGAATCAGCATGATCCACACACCTCCGGCTGACAGCCGCTGGAATAAAGAAGTGGCTGTTCTGTTCATTTACGAGTTCGTGTATTTATTGAAATTATACATTCAGAACACTAAATCATACATGAATAATGATCAACCACACCAAGCAGATGATTCTCCTGGTCGATAACCAGGACCGTATGCACCTTGTTCTTGTGCATAATCTTCTGAATCTCTGTAATTTTCGTATCTGCCAAAACGCATTTCGGCTTACGCGTCATGATGTCTTCTACCGTATGCTCCACGAAGCCAGCCTGCCAGCGCTCCATAGCACGACGGATGTCGCCATCGGTAATCAGGCCGATAATCTTCTGGTTTTCATCGAGCGAGACGCCAAGTCCCAATTTGCCTTTGCTGACGAGGATAATAGCCTCTCCCAAATGCATTTCCTTCGGAATGATTGGTAGGTCGGTAGAACGCATCACGTCCTGAGCCGTTGTCAGCAGTCTCTTTCCAAGTTCGCCACCAGGGTGGAACTGGGCAAAGTCACGGGGCTTGAAATTTCGCAACTCCATGAGTGCAACAGCAAGTGCATCTCCCAAAACAAGCTGGGCAGTCGTGCTGCTTGTGGGCGCCAGATTCAGTGGACAAGCCTCTTTGTCGACGTGGGTGTTAAGATGGAAGGTGCTATAACGGGCCAGCAGGGAATCGGGGTTTCCCGTCATTCCGATAATGGGAATGTTCATGTGAAGCACCATGGGAATAAACCGTAGCAGTTCGTCGGTCTGGCCGCTGTTACTAATGGCCAGCACCACGTCATCATGAGTCATTACGCCGAGATCGCCATGATAGACATCGAGCGGGTTGATAAAAAACGAGGGTGTGCCTGTGCTGGCAAGTGTTGCGGCAATCTTAGCGCCAATGTGACCGCTTTTGCCCACACCTGTGACGATAACCTTTCCCTTGCAATTGAACATAAGTTCTACGGCCTGCTCGAAATCATCGTCAAGCTGGGGAATGATTCCAAGCACCGCATCAACCTCATCGCGAATGCATTGAATGGCGTATTCTCTAATCTGTTTTCTCATAATAAGTCTTTGATTAAAGCCTCTAGTTTGTGTAGTTCCAGCATATTGGCGGCGTCACTCAGCCCCTTGTCGGGATTAGGGTGAACCTCGAAGAAATAGCCTGTGGCCCCGAATGCCTTGGCGGCTTTTGCCATAGCTGGTACGAAACGGCGGTCACCTCCCGTCTTCCCGTCAGCTCCACCCGGGCGTTGCACGGAGTGCGTACAGTCCATGATAACCGTAGGCGTGAACTGAAGCATATCGGGTATGTTGCGGAAATCCACGACGAGGTTGTTGTAGCCGAAGGAGTTTCCACGTTCAGTAAGCCAAACGTCCTTGGCCCCAGAATCAAGGGCTTTCTCCACTGGGTATCGCATATCCGGGCCGCTTAGGAACTGCGCTTTCTTGATGTTAACCGTACGGCCCGTCTTGGCGGCAGCAACCAGCAAATCAGTCTGGCGGCAGAGAAATGCGGGAATCTGCAACACGTCACATACTTGTCCGGCAGGTTCAGCCTGCCAGCTTTCATGAATGTCGGTCAGCAGGCGCAGCCCGTATTTCTCCTTCACGTCGGCAAGCATCTGAAGGCCCTTTGTGAGTCCAGGCCCACGGAAAGAACGGATACTCGTGCGGTTAGCCTTGTCGAACGATGACTTGAAGATAATGTCAACGCCCAACTGTTTGTTAATGCGCACAAGCTCCTGAGCCACTTGGTCAAGCAGTTCTGCAGATTCAATGACGCAGGGGCCTGCTATGAAAATAGGTTTCAAAATATATTCTTCTTAATTATTTTGCAAAACGATGCTGAAGCTTCCACACGTAGGCGTCAATTGAAGCAATGGAACAGATGTTGACCACATCGCGTACCGAAGCGTCGAAGTCGGTGAAGTGAATGGCTTTGTTGAGTCCCATCTGAATCGGGCCGATGATTTCCACGTCGGTATCGAGCACTTGAAGCATCTTGAAGCTGGAACGTGCACTCGTGAGGTTGGGGAATACCAGCGTATTCACGTCGAGGCCCTTCAGACGAGTGAAAGGATACATCTCGTCGCGCTGTTCCTTGTTGAGTGCATAGCCAATCTGCATTTCTCCGTCGATGGCCAAATCAGGATACTCTTCTTGTAAGGTGGCCACTGCATTCCTGACTTTCTGTGAACCTACTGAAGTATCACTTCCGAAGTTGGAGTGGGAGATCATGGCAATGTGGGGTTCTTCGTTGAACCAGCGAACGGTCGTAGCGGCAAGACGGGCAATATCAACCAGTTCTTCCGTCTTGGGATTGTTGTTGATAAGCGTGTCGCCAATATAGAGCGTACCCTTCGGCGAATTGATAATGTGCATGGTTCCGAAATGCTTGAATTCCTCGCGAATACCAATCACTTCCTTGGCCACCTTAATCGTGTTGGAATATTTCGTATAGAGACCCGTGATGAAAGCATCGGCGTCGCCTGTCTCTACCATCATCATACCGAAATAGTTGCGCTCAAACATCTTGTCGTTGGCCTCCTGATAGGTGTAGCCGTCACGCTGGCGCTTCTCGGTGAGAATCTTTGCGTAACGCTCACGGCGCTCAGCCTCGTTGGGGTGACGGAGGTTTACAATCTCAATGCCTTCAAGCGAGAGGTCAAGTTCTTTGGCCAGTTTTCCGATGGCTTCGTCGTTACCGAGCAGGATGGGGTGGCAAATGCCTTCCGCTTTGGCCTGAACGGCAGCACGCAGCATGGTGGGGTGAATACCTTCGGCAAACACCACGCGCTGGGGATGAGCCTTGGCCGTGGAGTAGAGCTTCTGGGTGAGTTTGGTTTCCTGTCCCAAGAGAACGGAGAGCGAACGCTTATATTCGTCCCAGTTCTCAATCGTTCTGCGGGCAACGCCACTCTCAATGGCAGCCTTGGCCACAGCGGCAGAAACCTCAGAAATCAGACGCGGGTCAACGGGCTTCGGAATGAAGTAGTCGCGGCCAAACTTCAGGTTGTTCACATTGTAAACGTCATTCACTACGTCGGGAACGGGCTGCTTGGCCAAATCGGCAATGGCGTGAACAGCTGCCAGTTTCATTTCCTCGTTAATCGCCTTCGCCTGCACGTCAAGTGCTCCACGGAAGATATAGGGGAAACCGATCACGTTGTTAATCTGGTTGGGGTAGTCCGTACGGCCTGTTGACATGAGCACGTCAGGACGGGCCTCCATCGCGTCTTCGTATGAAATCTCAGGAACGGGATTGGCCAGGGCGAAGATGATGGGGTCTTTGGCCATGGTCTTCACCATCTCCTGCGAAAGCACATTGCCTTTGGAAAGCCCCACGAAGACATCTGCTCCGTTGACGGCTTCTGCCAGCGTGTGCGCATCACGGCGGTCGGTGGCAAAGAAGCGTTTCTGCTCATTCAGGTTCTCACGGTCGCTCGTGATCACGCCTTTCGAGTCGAGCATCAAGATGTTCTCTTTCTGCGCGCCGATGGCCATATAGAGTTTTGTGCAACTGATGGCTGCCGCACCGGCACCATTCACCACAATCTTCACTTTCTTGATATCCTTGCCGATTACCTCCAGCGCATTCTTCAGTCCGGCAGCTGAGATGATGGCCGTGCCGTGCTGGTCGTCGTGCATCACGGGTATATCGAGCGTGCGCTTCAGGCGTTCCTCAATGTAGAAGCACTCTGGCGCCTTGATGTCTTCCAAGTTGATTCCGCCAAAAGTAGGGGCAATGCGCTCCACGGCCTCGCAGAACTTCTCGGGGTCTTTTTCGGCAACCTCAATGTCGAACACGTCAATACCGCCATAGATTTTAAAGAGCAGCCCCTTACCCTCCATGACAGGCTTGCCGCTCATGGCACCAATGTCGCCAAGACCTAATACGGCCGTACCGTTTGAAATGACGGCCACAAGATTACCTTTGTCGGTATATTTGTAGGCGTCGTCGGGGTTCTGCTGGATTTCCAGACAAGGGAATGCGACACCTGGTGAATAAGCTAGTGAAAGGTCGGTTTGTGTGCGGTAGGGCTTGGTTGGCTTTACTTCTATCTTGCCGGGACGTCCGTTCTGATGATAGAGTAGAGCCGCTTCTTTTGAGATTTTTACCATTGTTGTATTACTTTGTTTATTGAATCTTTTACCTAATCGACCGCAAAATTACTAAAAAACCATCAAACGGGAATAAAGTTTCCGTTTTTTTTGCTATCTTTGCGCAAAATGATTGAGTGTATGCGCAAAAACGGTCATCCTACAAACTATCGGCAGGAATTGCGAGATAAAATCCTGCGTACGGCCATACGCCTGTTTAAGAAACATGGCGTGAAAAACGTGAAGATGGACGATATTTCCAACGCCTTGGCCATTTCCAAACGTACGCTTTACGAAATCTACGACAACAAGGAAGAACTGCTTCTGGCTGGTGTGCGACATGACCAGATGATCAAAAGGCAACAGATGGAATCCTTTGCCACGAAGGGGAATCACAACGAAATCGAAGTGATGGCCCAGTTCGTGAAGATGCAGATGGAAGACCTCAATAATATCAGTCCGCTTTACTTTAGTGAAATCGGTCTCTACAAGCGTGTGGTTTCTTTTCTTCAGGAGCATAAGGCCGAACAGCGCCGCTACGTTCTGGACTTTATCCAGCGAGGAGTTGAGCACGGCTATTTCATGCCCGGACTCAATTACGACATAGTAATCGATATGGGAGACGGGGTGATGAATCATGTGATGGAAACCAAGCTCTACGAGCAATATCCCATCCAGGAAATTTTCCAAAATTACGTCAGCGTCCTCATGCGCGGTTATTGCACGGACAAGGGAATCGTGGAGCTGCAGAAGTTGTTCTGAAAAGTCTTATTCTTAATCCTAGAAGAACAGCTTGAGTACGCTGTCGATGATGCCGCCCAGCCATTCCGGGAATACCCAGAAGAACAGTACGATGAAGACGAATCCTATCCAACCGCATACCTTTGTGAACGTTGGCGATGGCTTCCTGCCTGTGATCATCTCGTAAATCGCAAAGACGATTGCACCGCCGTCGAGCGGATAAACGGGCAGGATGTTCAGTATGGCCAACAGAAGGGATATTCCTGCCAACGGGCGTAAAAGTTCGTTGCATTCGACAGACATGATAGGCAGGGCAAAATAGAAAATGAGGAATGTGGCAATATTAAACAACACGCCTGCTGCAGAGATCAGCATGCGCTGCCAGGCGGCCTTGTCTTCGATAAAGGGAGAGACGCTGCCTGAATAGTCTTCGCAGGCTGACTGCCGTGACCTGAACATAGTGACGCCACCCAGCGGGAGAGTGCCCAGGCTCCATTTGATATTCCGCCATGAGTCGCCTGACGAGAGGTGTTTCGGCTTGTAGCTTACGAAGGGGAGTAAGAACACCTGCATCTCCTTGATAGCGCACCCGAAAGACTTGCCCATGATGACATGGCCCAGTTCGTGAATGACAACGGCGATGCCCAGATTGAGATAGAAGGTCCAATCGTCGGTAATGGCTCCGTTGGTCATCATGTAGCAGATGGCTGCTCCGAGGAAGAGGTTCAGCCAATTGAAAGTAAACCCGTTCTTGGGCTCGTTGATGGTATGCTCGTTCATGCTGTTTATAATCTTCCCACTTGTTTTACGCCTTTCACCGTGCGAAGCTTCTTGATGAGTGCATCCAGTCGGGATGTGTCTTCTACGTTTATGGTCAGATTACCTGAGAAAAGCCCGTCATGACTGTCGATATTGATGGAGCGCATCATGATTTTCTCCTCCTTCGAGATGATGCTCGTGATATTGTTCACGATGCCGATATCGTCGTTGCCAATGATGCGGAGCGTAGTGCTGTAGGTGCTCTGTCCCTTGCCGCTCCACACGGCCCTCACGATGCGGTAGCCGAAGCGCTTGCGCAGTTCGGGGGCATTCGGACAATCTTCGCGGTGAATCTTGATGCCGCCGTTCACAGTCACGAACCCGAACACCTTGTCGCCATAGATGGGGTGGCAGCAGGGAGCCAGCGAATAGTCGACGCCCTTCAGGTTCCTGTCGATAACCAGCACATCATCGTTGCCCCCGACCATCTCAGCCGTCGGGTCGATGTATTCAAATTCCTCAGCAGATCGGGTAGGGCCGAGGGGCTGTTCGTTGCTCTCGTGTTGCTGAACCTCCAGATATTTTTCAATGACGGTATTAGGGTCAAGCGTTCCGTCGGCAACCTGTTTGTAGAAGTCGCTTGTCTCCTTGAAGCCCAGCTTCTTCACCGTCTGGTTCATCAACCGCTCCTCCAGCTCTATCTTGCGGTTCTTCATGCGGCGCTCCAGCATTTCCTTGGCGAAAACGCCGTCCTTGACCTGAGTCTCGCGCAGGGCCTGACGAATCTTTGCCTTGGCGCGGCTGGTCTTCACAATGTTCACCCAGTCCTGCTTCGGCGTCTGGTTGTTGGAAGTGATAATCTCCACCTGGTCACCCGAGTGCAGCTGATAACGGAGCGTTACCACTTTGTTGTTGATGCGGGCACCCGTACAACGGTTTCCAATGTTAGAATGTATCTGATAGGCGAAGTCGAGCACCGTGGCTCCCTTGGGGAACTTACGCAGTTCTCCCTTTGGCGTGAACACAAAGACTTCGTCCTCATAGAGGTCCATCTTGAATTCGTCCATGGCCTGCAGCCCGTCGGTGTTCTCCAGGGCCGAACGGATGCTGTTAAGCCAGTCGTCAATATTGCCTTCTCCCTTCACGCCCTTATAGCGCCAATGCGCGGCCAGACCCCTCTCAGCCACCTCGTCCATGCGCTCTGAGCGGATCTGCACTTCCACCCATTTCTGCTCAGGTCCGAGCACGGTGATGTGCAGACTCTCGTAGCCATTCGACTTAGGCACGGTCAGCCAGTCACGCAGACGCTTGGGGTTGCCCTGATACATATTCGTAATGATGGCAAACGCCTGCCAGCATTGTGAAACCTCCTTCATCCGGTCCTGAGGGGTAAACTCATGCTCCTTGCCTTTCCCGCCCTGGCCCTCAATAATGATGCGGATGGCAAAAAGGTCGTAAATTCCCTCAAAGCCGCATTGCTGCTTTTTCATCTTCTGCCAGATGGAGTGAATGCTCTTCGTGCGGCCCTTCATATGGAACTTCAGACCGGCTTCCGTCAGCTTTTCCTCAATAGGCTTGATGAATTTCTCGATATAGGCGTCGCGGCTTTTCTTCGTGGCGTTGAGCTTCTCCTTGATCATGTAGTAGGCATCATGCTCCAGATACTTCAGCGACAGGTCCTCCAGCTCGCTCTTCAGCTTGTAGAGACCCAGCTTGTGGGCGAGTGGGGCATAGAGATAGCTTGCCTCCTGACTCACCTGCATCTTGGCTGCCACGTTCTCCGTGTCACGAATCTGCCGCAACAGGTTCACACGGTCGGCAATCATGATGAGAATCACGCGCATGTCCTCCGCAAAGGAAAGCAGCAGGTTGCGGAAATTCTCGCTCTCGATGACGGGATTCTTCTTGTAGAGGTCCTGAATGCGGACCAGACCGTGGATGATGGTCGAAACCTGCTTGCCGAAGTCCCTTTCCACCTCTTCCAGCGTCAGCAGGCCGTTAATCACGCTCGTATGGAGCAAGATGGCCAGCACGCCGTCGCGCTTCAAGCCTTCCTCCTCCACAGCCAGCATCGCCGTCTTTATGCTCTGGTGCAGCGGGTTGAGTCCGAACACGTCACGCTGAATCTCCCTGTTCTCGAGCAGCCTTCTCATATAGGCATGCATCTTTGCCTCGTCACCTTCATGCAGGGTGGCGGCAATCTTGTCTCTCAACAGGTGGAGCATTTCCAGCGTCTCCGCTTTTTCCTCTTCGGTGAAAATCAGTCGTTCTTCCATTCCAATTGCAAAAGTACGCAATATTTCGGAAAGAAGGAACTTTTTGCCCGAGATTTTCTTTTTAGCAGTTAAACAAAGCCCTTTCGAGCGGGAAATATTATTGTTATCATAATTTGCCGATAACGGGAAATAATTGTATCTTTGCGGCAGCCTTAACTATCAGATGAAGCAATCAGATGAAACGTGAAACTTACGAAAGCCATAAACCCTTTGCCGGAGAGAAGCGTGAGCAGATGACGCGCCGCATGCTCGATCACGACTATACCGGCCGCCAAATGTATATGGTGACGATGACCACCGAAGCACGCCGTCCCCTTTTCGGCAGCGTGGTGGGCCATGCCGATGCCGCCCCCGCCAGCCCTGATGCACCCCGTTGCGAGCTGAGCCCGCTGGGCGAAGCAGTCCGCGATGAGTTCATGGCCTTCACCGGGCATCATCCAGAAATCGAAGTCATAGCCCTCCAGATGATGCCCGATCATCTGCATGGTATCCTCTTTGTCACCAGAAAGATGGACAAGCCACTCGGTATGGCTATCCGCGGCTTCAAGCAGAGTTGCAACAAGCATTACCGCCGACTTTTTGTTAAGTCTGTCGCGTTGTCAACGCAACAAACAGCAACGCAACAAACAGCAACGCAACAAACAGCAACGCAACAAACAGCAACTCAACAAACCAAAGCCTACGACCGCAACCATGGCCTGCTTTTCGCCCCCAACTACTGCGACAAGCTCCTCCTGCGCCGCGGCCAGCTCGACACATGGCTCCGCTATCTCGCCGACAATCCCCGCCGCCTGCTGATGAAGCGCGAGCACCCTGACCTCTTCCGTGTGCGCCGCAACATCTGCCTGGCAGGCACCACCTTCTCCGCCCTTGGCAACCTGTTCCTGGCTCGTCGCCCCGTCAGGCTCCAAGTACAATGCTCCCGCCGTATGAACGCAGCCGACATCGAGGCCTACAAGCAGCGCATGCTTGCAGCAGCCCGTCAGGGAGCCGTGCTCGTATCGCCCAGCATCTCCCCGGGCGAGAAAGCCGTGATGCGCGCCGCCTTCGACGAAGGCTTTCCCCTCATCTACCTTCAGGAGAACGGCTTCACCGACTTAGCCAAGCCCGGTGGCCGCCGTATGGAAGCTTGTGCCAGCGGCCAGCTTCTCATCCTCGCCCCCTGGGAGCACCACAACGAGCGCCTCACCATCCTGCGCTCCCAATGCCTCCAGCTCAACGACATGGCCCGCCTGATTTGCGAAAGTAAAGAATAAACACCAAAACAAAGGTGCACCCGAAGACCATTGCTCCAGGTGCACCTGATTCTGAAAAAAACACATGCAATTTGCAACTTTTACTGCCTCATGTGAACGGGGGCCCCTGGTCACGTGTTAGTCGGCAAAGGAGAAAGCAGAGTGGTAAGATAACAAAAACGAATTTTGTGCGTTTATGCGTTTGTGCGTTTTTCGCTTTACCCTTTATATAAAGAGGTTCCCAAGCGTGAGGACTTGGGAACCTTTTATTTTTACACAAGAGCCAGTGCAACAGCAGGCGCTAGTCCAGGTGAACAGGCTGAAGCGGTGAGGGCCATCTGAAAGGGGAATCATCCCTGTTCATTTGAATCAAAGAACCGACACGGTGATTAACTGATATGTTCTATTAGGGCGCAAAATTTGAGTCCCTGTGATTCACAACAAACAATATAGCCCTATTAAAAAAATATCTATCCGGATAACAAATGTTTTTGCATCTTTAATTGTGAAATAAACGTAATGCCAGGGTCTTTTTTATATGTTCATATTGAGAATTGAAGAATTTTCAATAACTTTACGCACAAACAATGAATTTGAAAGATATGCAAGATGTAAATCGCTTAAAATTAGTATTGGTAGAACAGAAGAAGACTAGCAAATGGTTATCAGAGGAACTGAAGGTAAGTCCGTCCACCGTTTCTAAATGGTGTACCAATTCGTCACAACCAGATATTGAGACCTTGGCCAAGATCTCCAAACTATTGGATGTGGGTATCGAGGAATTGTTTAACAAGAAGTTTATGGAGTCCGTATGAGATAGCCAAGCATCTCGACGTGGATTTGAGGGAGTTATTGGTTCCCAACGAAGTTATTAATTTTTAGTCAATGGATCAATATGGTTATATGTGTTGATAATTACCATGAGGATATATCTTATAAAGGTATAAGAACCTATCTGCATTATGGAAGAATTGGTCTTTTTCATCTTGAGAGTGGCAAAAAGACATTACCTTTTTTTCATTGCGTAGTCATTACTGATAAATACGTTTTTGTTGAAGTAGATGGTAGTTGGGGAATTTTTGATTTGTATCTTTCTCTTATTGCTCCCTCTATTTATAAGAAAATTACCCCAGTAATTAAAATCGACAGAGATGTTTTTATATCAGATTGTTTGACAAATCAATCTGCTGTAAGCATAACTTTGGATTCAAA
>Ga0256404_1001135_pt1 | contig 66764 bp, 60 predicted proteins | sample RumenRJG_01DNA_FD_185990 | JGI IMG/M metagenome (GOLD analysis project Ga0256404, IMG submission 185990) | Bovine rumen microbial communities from Lethbridge, Alberta, Canada - RJG_01 | ecosystem: Host-associated > Mammals > Digestive system > Stomach > Rumen | place: Canada: Alberta | collected... | reverse complement strand
GCTGAATCTGTCATAATCGGGATAAATAAATCTGTTAAATCAGCTAAATCTGTGGTTTTATTACTTGCGAGTGTATTTTGTTTAAGACAGACACAGGTGTTTACGAGTGAGCCGAAATTCGTGGCTAATTCATGATAAGTAGGTGAACAAAAATAGTTTATATGATGCGGCAAGCCGCATTTTTCTCGGACAATAATTACCAATAATTGACGATAATTTTATCCAATAATTATTATTGGAACCAATTTTTGGAAATTATTGGTAATTATTGTCCGAGAAAACAAGCCGCTTGCGGCGAAAAGAAGAGACATCATTGTATAAGATAATTTTGTGTGGTTACTTAATTTATGTCCCAAATAAACACGAATTACCATGAATTAATCACGAATTTTTCATGAATTTAATATTTGTAGTTTTCGTCGAACTGACGTTATTTTAACGTAAATTCGACGAAAACTACAAATCATCAATAAGCATGCTTATCATGGATGAAAACGCTCTTAGCCGTCATCCAGATGATACGGATGTCCAACCAAATGCTCCAATTCTCCATGTACCAGATATCACGCTTCACACGCTCCTCCATTTGCCACAACTCCTTCGTTTCCCCTCTAAATCCAGTCACTTGTGCCCATCCTGTCACGCCGGGCTTCACAAAATGCCTCACCATATACTTATTGATCAGTTGGCTATACATCTCCGTATGAGCCAACATGTGAGGTCTTGGCCCCACAATCGACATATCCCCCTTCAAAACATTCCAGAATTGCGGTATTTCATCAATGTTCGCCTTACGCATGAAATTGCCAAACGGGAATTTTCGAGGGTCATCCTCCGTTGCCTGCACCCTGTCAGCCTCATTGTTCACGTGCATCGAACGGAACTTATAGCAATAGAAATCCTTACCGTCCAATCCTGTTCGGAGTTGTTTGAAGAACAATGGTCCCGGACTCTGTACCTTGATGATAATCCAAATAACAGGCAAGAAAGGCACTGTACAAAGTAGAAACAACGTAGCCAGCACAATATCAAAAAGCCTCTTGACCACTTTATTCACAACATTCTCCAGGGGATTCTCATAAGTCGTGAACACCTCCATATCATCCAGTTGTTCCCTCTTCAGGTTAACGCCCAAAGTCTCGACAGAGACAGGCACATAGTAGAAGCGAATCAAATTGACATCACAATAGTTCGAGATTTTCTTAATCGCCACACGTTCCTTTCTTGACAGCGACACATACAACTCATCCACATTATACAAAGCATCCTTCCCCTGAGAATCATTCAGGAACTCTTGCAAAGTCCCCAACCTTTTCAGTTGCACATCATCTGGAAGTTCCTCAAAATCCCCATCTGCGTAATACCCTACGATTTGATATCCCCTTGAGGCATCATTAATCAATCTCGTATATACATTCAGCAGTTCCGGGTCAGCCCCCACAAACACAGCCCTCCGTGTATTATAGCCTATTCTACGCAGACTCTTGATGACCGACCTTTCAACTATTCTTACGAGGACCAGAACAACAAATAAGATTGCGCCAATGGTTATCAACTGCATTCCTATTCTTGTCCGCGACAAATTGATTCCCTTCATCATCAGATAAGCCAGCACCACCGTTAACATATCAAGTTTAATGACTCGCCGCAAGATTTCTCCCACCGAAACAATCCGCATTTGGATAACAGGAGAGTAATAATAATGGCTAATCATGAAAGCGACATTAAACATGATGATGAACATCCTAACCTTATATCCATCCCAATCCGCCATCTTAGGATAAAACCATACACACAAAAACAATAAGATGTTCAGCAACAGAAAGTCCATTGCAGTCACCATCCACTTCAACATGTTGTTTTTCTCACTATTCCGTTTCATAATCTACATCATTATCTTGAAAGTTTAAGCATGGTCCACCATCTCCACACAGGTTGTCCCAATCTAAAGAAGAAAGCACACACCACCTCATCGGGGAAGCACCACGCAAAGCGCAAGTTCTTCTTCAGCAATGTCATCAGACGTTTCGCCCGAGAAGCATTCTTCAGATTCCCATAGCGCGAATCCTGATGTCCAAAATTGCCAGTCATCATCATTTCCTCCAGCAACATTCTTCCAATCTTTTCATTCGGTGTTGTCAACATATACTCAGAAGTCAGTCCAAACACCTCCTTCATCACATACATCACAGCACCGGCAAAATCCAATAAGCCAAAAGCATCCAAGCGTTCACACAAATCCTTCCGCTTATTCCTGAGTCCTTCACTTTTCAGCAAGAAGAAATAGTCCATCAACTGCCTCAGGCCAATCCCCTCGTCAAAGAAGTGGTGTCGAATATGAGCCAACTGATAGATCACATTAAAATCATCCGTAGGGCGGCTAAACCTCCCTTGCGGCAAATCCACCCAATTTTCACATTGTTCCCTGCTAATACTCTTTATCCATTTCTGGAATCTCCTGTTATAGAACGGATTGTTCAGAAACATCGGGAAGAAATGCACTTCAGTCACCACACCCTTCAAAATCGGGAACTCCAAATGATGGTAAAGCATCTCCGTCTGTGGGAAATCCTTCCTCACGTACTTGTAAATCCTTTCTCTTTCAGCCAGCGGCCACAAGTCAATATCTCCCGGAGTGCGCAACTCCGGCTTCGGATACATCAGCGCATTCCCCTGCCCTTTCAACACACAATTAGGAAATCCATCCCTACTGAAGCGATTCGTCACTTGAATGACCGCCCCATTAAGTTCCTCGTTCCTCGCCTTAATCCGTTCAGTCAACAAAAACCAATTCATCAGCATAGCCTTTGGCGGCATCTTTCCCTTCGGCATCTTTTCGACGCCAGCAAAAAGCACCCCCGCAATAGCCTGCTTTTTGGCGAAGTCAAACAACTCTTCCCAATCCAAATCCTCCAGAGACTCAAAAGTCCTGACCTCCTCATCCATTGAGAATCTGACAAACTCAAATATCGTCTCAACCTTCATTTCCAATCACCTTTTCAAACGGATTCTTATATATGCCCAACAGTTGCTTTCCGAAATACCAGAAAAACTTCATGTCATCCACAAAATAACGCTTAAAGAGACGTTTTGGTTCCTGAGTAAACCGCCAGAACCACTCCATACCCATCCTTTGAATGAAAAGAGGGCATCGTTGAACAGTTCCCGCCTCAAAATCCACCGCAGCCCCCAATGCCATGAAGAGCCTCACGTCAGGCAGCCTATCCTTATACTTCACAATCCAGTTTTCTTGCTTAGGCGACGTGGCACACACCACCAGCACCGAAGCCCTCGACTCATTGATTATCCTGATGATGCCCTCACACTCCGGTTCATCATCCACAAACGTGAAAGAAGGGGAATGTGCCCCCACCACCATGTTCCGTCCCACTCTCTGGTTGATATTTGCCTGTGCCATTTGCGGCACCCCACTTTTACCCCCCAAAATAAAAATGCGACTATCCTCATCCCCACGATGATAGTCGCAATACTCATGAAAGAACGTTGAACCAGGAATTGATTCCACGATGCCCTTTTTCAGCAATCCCGACAATCGTTGGAGGATGACGCTGTCACAGACAATCCAGTTCGCCTGCTGATAGGCACGGTAAAAGTCCCTATCCTTCTGGAGCCGAACAAGATGATCCACATTAGGAGTGAAGAGAATGCCATCATGCAAGGAGTCCATGAGGTATTCCTTCTGAACAGACTTTATATCAACATTCAAGATTCGCGCCATGTCGTCATTCACAACTAAATCAATCATGGTTTCGCTTTTATGGGGGAACAGAATCCTATAGAATTAAGACCTTCTCATCTGAGTAAACTTTGCCTCTACAAACTGAGGAACTTTCCAAGCCATTTTCATAATTTTAGCAGGGAGGGGATAAAAGCCGTGATTACGATACATGCGAATATCCTCATCCCACATTTGCTTTCGTTTTTTGCTGTCAGTGGAAAGTCCTCCCATCCGCATACGTATAATCTTACGCTTCATGTAATGGACTTTCAAGTTTGCCTTGTATAAGTATCTTACCAACAGATCAGAATCTGCAGATATCTTGTAAGATTCATCATATAGCCCTTCTTTCGTCATTGCATCACGACGTATGTAACAGGTTGGATGTAGTGGTAACCATCCGCATCTCACTTTCCACCGATGATAGCTTCCCCCTCTCCAATTACGCACCATTCTCTTAATATCTACTGCATCCACATAAATGCCATCACCATATATAAAATCTACCCCAGTACGTTCAAACTCCTTCACAATATCTGAGACAACATGACTGTCATAGAGAAAATCATCCGAATGGACCAACCCTATTATGTCCCCTGTTGCCATCCGAATGCCCTTGTTTATCGCCTCATACATCCCATGATCCGGCTCTGAAACAATCTTTGCAATCCGATCTTGATACTCTTTTATGACAGACAAGGAGTTATCTTTCGATGCTCCATCCACAACGATATATTCAATATCAGGATAATCTTGAGCCAATACACTTTCTATCGCCCCTCCAATCGTTGCTTCCCGATTATAACATGTTGTAATAATTGAAACTTTCATTATTATCAAATCTTTTCGACATGATGAATCCACTCAAGTGTTCGCTTTGTACCTTCGACTCTTGGAACAGGTAAATCTGGAGCAATTAATTTTATCGGAGTCAAATCATGCACATTATTCGTCGTCATATTATGAAGTCTGAAACTGGTCATCGGGAATGCTATACCCAAATTCTTCAGTAAATCCCCAAACTTTCCAGCACAAACAAAACACCAATATGGAATACAAGGAATCTTTATTCCCTCTTCTTTAGCAATTTCATTTGCCCACTCCGTAATGTCGTATGGCTCATAGTCACCTATATAAAACACTTTTCTGTTAACCTTTTCTTTATCTGCCCGCAAGATAGACATGATTTGGAAAATCGCATTATCCACATAGCCATAAGTCTTTTTACAAGCACGTTTACCCATATGAAAATACATATGATTCAACACAATATGGAAAAATTTGTTATATGGTTCACCAAACCAAGGTCCCCATATAGAGGTCGGTCTAATAATTGACCATATATATTGAGGGTTTCTTTCCTTAATTGTTTTTTCGGTTCTCACCTTGCTTTCACCATATAAAGTATGCGGTGCATAATCCTCGAAATCCTTGGGCATATACCCTGGCTCACAGACATACATTGACGATGCAAACACCACCTGTTTTAAATTAGGTACTTGTTCCAATGCATCCAACAAATTGCTAACACCTTGCATATTTGCATCATAGTCTTGTAGTACCTTCCCATTCAAATCAGTCCTTGCAGCAAGATGTATCACATAGTCTGGTTGAAAAACATCAATAGCCTTTACCAGAACTTCTTTCTCCCTGATGTCCAAGCATTTCCATATAGACTTATGCCCTTCTATTTTAGGCTCCGTCGTATCTATACTCAGAATCTCAAAATCCGTCTTTTGTAGTGATTCTATCAGATTTGTCCCAATAAAGCCACTTCCACCAGTAATAAGAATCTTTGCCATATATTATTGAATCTTTTATTTAAGAGAACTCAAAAGAATCCCTTTGAACATAAAGATTTTCATATCAAATTTTTTTTACCCACAAACCATGGTAGATATTTATTCATGAAAGGAATAATAAGACAAAACGCTAACATGACAACAGAAAACGTCAATAAGAATTCTCCCATCTGACCCATGCCAATCTTTTTAACCACAAGATTTACAACCTGAATAACAGGCATCTGCATACACAATATTAACAATGTATTTTCTCCATAGTATTTCAACAGTCGAAACTTCTCCACTACTTTTGATAAGGCAATAACCGATAAAGAACCGATAACCCCACAACTATACAAAGAAAACAAATCGTTTCCGTCCCATTTGTTCTGTTTAAAACTCAATCCATGCGAGAAAAATAAAGTAAATAAAATTCCCCCAATAATTACAAGTATTAAAAATTTCAATTTGGGAGGAGATGTTATTAACTCAGTCTTATTCAGTAAATAACCAACACAATAGAATGGGCATGCCGTAAGTGCATTGTCTATGTTTGCCCACACAAACACTCTATTGACGCCCAAATAGAAACCACATAATCCGCAAACAACACTTAATGCGACAACTACAATCATTTGAATGGTGCCTTTAGTTTTCTTTGAAATGGCACATATACCATAAAAGATAAGATTAATCCAGAACAAAGCCAACAGAAACCACACTGGAGAATTTGAATATGTTTTTTCAAAAATACAATTGAACAATGATCTCCATCCTAAGTTAGAAGCTTGTCTCAGTCCATCATATCCACAAAAATATAAAAGATTAGGGACTAATACGGAAAAAATCAGATAAAAGAATAAAAAAGGTACGATTATCGAGTTAAATTTCTTGTGTATAAACTCCCGAAATCCTCCATACATTTTAAAGAACATACCTGAGACCAAAAAGAATAAGGGCATTCTAAAAGATTCAAGCCAAAACTCTCCTGTCTCTAAATCCATATAATATGTATGTGTATGCTGCCACACCACAAGCACCATACACAGACCTTTCGCTACGTCAATGTAGTCAATTCGTTTAGTTGGCATTGTTTTCTATAAGTTGTACGTTATGTTGATTCCTTTGGTCTACTGGAGGTGGTGTCATATAATTTTTTCCATAGAATTTAATCAAAAAGTTTTCACTTTGACTCATACCTCTTACAATAATATCTTCAAAAGGAAGTTCACAACCTTCACCAAACCAAGATTTCGGTTGTGTTTCATTCATCTTTTGGGGACCACCCAAAGTAGCACCATATTCACACTTGTCTAAATCATATCGACGAGAAACCCAATCTAAAAAGCAAGCTGCTTTTTGTTGATTGACAATTTTTTCTATGTGAGTGATTTTCGCAAATTCTATAAAAAAGGATTCAATTGCAGAGCGCTTTTTCTCTAAATCAACCTCATTACTGAAATTTGAAAATTTATAAAACAAACGTGCCGTCAAATATGCTAAACTATATAATTTGAATTTTAGAGTTCCTGGATTAGGTACACCGTCTATTATTAATATATCCACCCAAACAAACATTTCCGCACGCTTCTTTCCTTTACCCACTTCCACTTTAAATCTTTTATCAACAACATGTGCAGCTGTCCATTGATGCCCTTTCCTTTGGATTGTGTCAAGGAACATATAACCAGGCAGCTCCTCTTGATATTTTTTTAGTTTCTCGAAATCCTTACGTGGCATGGCAATATCCACATCATCATCCCAAGGGATAAATCCCTTATGACGTATTGCGCCTAATAAAGTTCCTCCATATATATAGTATTTAAGATTGTGCTTATCACAAATCTTGATAATTTCCTTCAATATATTCAGACCAGCACGTTGCAGTTCATTCAAATGTTGATAATTGCTACTCATTTGTTTTGCAAAATACTTATTGTTCTTTTTATTCCATCCTCAATATTATACATGGCGCTCCATCCTAAACCTTGGAGCTTCTGACTTTCCAATCTTGCTTTTGTCGCCTTACTATACCCAGCACTCTCAACAGCATCAGGAATTTCAAATACCACCTTACGCCCAACTGAGCTCGCAATGATCTGTGCCAAATCCTTCAACATAATATCAGATGCATCATCTGCAATGTTATATGCCTCTCCTTTTTCACCAAGCAACAAGACATACAACAAGCCACATACAGCATCAGCCATATATGTATAAGAATAATACTGCGTTCCCTCACTTTTCAAAACGATATCCTCACCTGCTATTGCCTTACGAATAAATTGAGACATGGCTTTCGTATCACTCATCAACAATGTAGGTCCATAAGAACGTGTCAAACGAGGAATCACAATATCCATTTCCTTTTGCTTAATATAAGCCTGGCATAAAGCCTCGCCACAACGTTTACTCTCTGGATAGCCAGCACGCATGGTGTTACAATCTATATAACCACAGTAGTGCTCATCAAACTTTTCGGCATCTCCTCTATTCTCACCATAGATTTCATTTGATGAAGCAAAGGCACAACGCATGGCATGGTGTTTATAAGCAAACTCCAGCATATTTTGTGTACCAATGATATTAGTTGTTATTGTTCCGATAGGATCTGTCGCATACGCTACAGGATGCGTATTGCTTGCCAGATGTAAAACGTAATCTACATCTCCCATGTCATCCCTTTCAAATGGGAGATTGATGTCATAAGGAATAAATTGAAACTGTGCAGTTTCATAGCAATAGGCAAATCTCGCTTTTGCCTTCTCTTCACTTCTTCCAAGGGCTATAACACGACAATTCAATCCCTGTTCCCTATTCAAATACATCACTACATCTATCAGGAAACTGCCAATAAGTCCAGTTGCCCCAGATATAAGTAACGTTCTATCTTTCAGTTTATCCCATGGTAATGGTTGTTTTGCAACCTTTTTGATATCTTCAAGATATAAAGTATTCTCTATCAAATTCATCATTTTAACCAATTATCTTTATCTTTTTTCAGGTATCCTTTAAACATCTCTAAATCATCCTTCGTGGTCAACTTGATATTTTTATCAGATCCTGCTGCAAAATGTAGCGTCTCCCCAAGCTCTACCATCATAGTATTAGTGTATGCAGAGCCGTAAATACCAATCTCTTTCTCATAAGCTTCATGATAAGCCCAATCCAGTTTCCCAAACTGATAAGCTTGAGGAGTAGAAACTCTACGCAATGTTTCACGTGGAATATACTGCTTGGTCGTTGTTTCATCCTCTGGATTTACGACAAAGATCTGCTCATTATAGGGAAGAGAAGTGACCGCATTTCCATATTTTTGAGCCTTCATGATTACATCGGTCAATACAGATTCATCAACCAATGGACGGATACCATCATGAATAATAATAATATCATCCTTCGAGGCTTTCCCCTCCAAGTTACAGACTCCATTTCTGATGCTTTCCTGTCCAGTGTTTCCACCACTCACGACCCATTTCAATTTAGAAATGTTAAATTGATGAGCATACGCCCACAAGACTTCATGCCACCCATCTATACACACCACCTCAATAGCATCAATTTGAGGATGGCGTTGAAAGCCCTCCAAAGTATAAATAATGACAGGCTTGTCATATACATTAATAAACTGCTTGGGAATATCCTGTCCCATACGATGGCCAGAACCACCTGCTATAATAATTGCTATATTCATATAAAACGATCTTTAAGCCATGACAATAATGTTCTATTTAACTTTAAATTGTTTACCATGTAGAGAATAAAAATTATTCCCATAGGTTGAAATCATTACCGTTTTATTATAATACCAACATCCTTCGGGTTCTTCTTTAAAACCATCAGCCAACATGTCAACAAAACGGACTTGTTTTCTTTTTTTTATATCAATTTCTCGGAAATAGACATAATTCAAATCAGGATTTCCACTTGGATACCCCTGCACCAAATATATTTTCCCCTTTCGGAAAAAACCTCCTTGTACATTCACCAAACTAAAATCACATAAGAATGAATCTAAAATATCACTATCGTTAAGAAAAACTTGATGAAGTGTTGAATCTCCCCTTTTCTCTAACGAAGGTATCCTAAATTTAGAAAAAACTGCACAATTATAATTCGATGCAGCTTTATTATAATTTCGACTATAAGTATATAAAAATCCACCTTTTTGATCAATAACGACACATGGATTTCCCATACAATTTTGATCTGTCATTATAGGAAATTGTATTCGCTGAACCTCTTTTATAGAGAAAGAAGTTATTTTTCGAGTACCATCAAATTGAGGAAGAACCCTTAGAACATTCATGAATGCAGGAGAAGGACCGTTTTTGCTCCTTTGGCATACATATAAAAGAGGGAAGAAATCATTCTCATCATATTTCTCTTTGCCAAAATGACATTGATTACAATGATAAACTGAAATATTATTGTTTAATTCAGCATGAGGTGTAAGTTTTAGAGTATATACTACATTCTTTTGTTCCAAATCATACAACAAGATAGAAGCCATTTTATCTGTAAAGATGAACAAATATTTGCCCCAGTTCGTAGCACTCTGATTCACCACACCATTTTCCGCAAATAGTCTATAAGAAGACTCTTGGGCATACATCACCAGAGTATTAGAAAACCAAACAATTAAACCAATGAGAAATCTCCCAGCCATACTATTTCCTACTCGTCATCAACAATCTTTCCAATAATTTTTAAAATCAGAATGTCTTGGGACTTGCTTCTCTTTAGGAGGTAGTTGCATATAATCCCCATAATAGTCGCTCAACATTTTGTCATAGTCCGCAACAGAAAAGAATTCAGCATCTTCAAATTTCAATAAACAATATTTTTCGAACATTGACTTCTCATAATGCTCTATATCATATTCATCTGGAGATGACAAATTAGTCACAAAATTACTATCTTCGTATTTCTTTCCATCCAAAATTGCCAAAGCCTTCCCTTGCGGATTTCTCCATGAATAAAACATTTTAGCTACGAGTATCTTTATGTTGCGTGATATTCCCCACTTCAATTGAATAGAGGATTTCGCCAATCTATAATATATCAAATGCTGTCGAATACGAGTGGCATTTCTCAATCTCTTCTTCAATTGTTCAACATCATCTTCAGCACCATCAATTGGAAACACATCAATAGACACACCATGTTCCACATCTGTCCATGGCCAGAATGAATCATCAGTGATAGTCTTTTTAATGTCACACACACGTGCAAAAGGGAAAATAGAATGATTATTAGGTGCTAATAATCTATAACCATCCTGCTTATATATTTCACAAAACTTGTCATAGTCGGGTCTTGGCATCATAATATCCACATCATCATCCCAAGGGATATATCCTTGATGACGAACGGCACCTAATAATGTCCCATACGCTAACGTATAACGAATGCCATTTTCCACACAAAACTCGTGAACATGCTTAAGTATGTCCAAACTCACCTTCTGGACTTCTTCATGAGTCAATTCTTTCATATAAGTATTTCTTTTAATATCACCTTCACTTTCACCTATCAATTACCATTCTTTAAATGAATCCCTTTTTCTGCAAATCCTTAAACGCTGCTATCAGTTTGTCATAATCAGCCGTTGTCAAAGCACCAATATGACCAACCCTAAATACCGTATCCTTCATGCTACCACCATTCGGACAAATCCACATTCCATACTCATCCTTTATTTTCAGGAATATATCGTATGCAGATGCCGTTGTCGGATGAAGAGGAGTCACAGCATTAGACAACGACTCTGAAATAATTTCAAAAGGAAGATTATTCTCTTTCAGTTTGCTTCTAAAATAGTTAGCAAGGTGAGCAGTCCTTTCTATTTCGGCCTTATCCCCGCCAGCAGCGTCTATCTCCTTCAGACGTACATTAATCTGACGAAGCACTCCTACGGCAGGCGTCCAAGGGGTTTGTCCTCGTTCTTGATTTTTCAGTGCCAATTTCAAATCCAGATATTGGCAACAGCATTTGGTCTTTTCTATACGTTCCAATGCTGATGGCGCCAAAGCCATAACAGCAATACCAGGAGGACATGCCAAAGCCTTCTGGCTACCAGTTATCATGATGCCTGCATCTAAAGCAGCCATATCAAAGGGGTCGCAGAGAAACGTACTGATAGTGTCAACAATCAAGAAACAGTTATTTCTTTTACAAAACTCACTGACTAAATCAATGTCATAATGCACCCCTGTAGAGGTTTCATGTTTCTGTAGCAGGAATGCAGTATATCCCTTACCTTCGTATGGGGCAAGATGCTCAGGCTTCAGCGCCTTGCCGTGCTCAATCTTAATTTCTGTAAAGGGTATCTCATGAAGAGTCAACAACTCAACAAACCTCTCTCCGAAACTACCTCCATTGATGACCAAAGCCTTGTCACAGGGAGTCAATGTATTCATAATGGCAGTTTCCATGCCACCAGAACCTGAACAAGTCATGAAAACGACCTTACTATCCTCTGTTGTATGAGCAAACTTTTTGATCAACCGCTCATTCTCCAACATCAGTTCAGAGAATTCTGTTGTTCTGAAATAAGGCACCTGTTCTGCACCTATGGCTCGAACAGCCTCACTGGACTGCACGGGTCCTACTGTAAAATTAATCATCTTCCTATTTTACTTTCTTATATTGCACTTAAATTTCAATAACATTTTTCCTCTCAGCAAACTGTTGCATAATTTCTGCCATACAGATGCTCTCCCTGCGACGTAATCGGGCAGAAGAAAAGCGTTTATTAATAACACAACTGATAAACTCCTGTATTTCATATCGCAAACCAAATCCATCCCACTTATAGAAATACTTTTTGTTCTGATTTTGGTCTTCATAACGCAACTCGAAATAATCAGTCTTCCACCAAGGAGCAGGAACGTATGCATAGCCTTTTGTACCTGATATCACCAAATTTCCCTCGGTCTTCACACCCAGCCCCACCTTAAACGAACAGATTGCTTTCGGATAACGGAAAATACCCTTTGTATAGATATCAACACCATTCTCCATCTTTGAATACAAATTCAAATCCAGATAGTTGATTCCCAATAGTTTCATAATGGGCAACAATGGATATGACCCCTCTTCATATAATGCTCCACCCGCCTGATTAGGATCAAACTCACGACCATTCTTATCCAACAACTGAGACAATGACGCTTCGATATCGACCACCTCACCTATCAGTCCTGATTTTATCAATACTATTAAATGGTTAAAAGCTGGGCAATGTGCCGTTTTATTAGCTTCCATCAGAATCACCCCCTGCTGTTCTGCCAACTTATACAGTTCTTTGGCTTGAACGCCACTAAGCACCATCGGGGTTTCACACAGCACGTGCTTCGCCCTTGACAAAGCCTCTTTTATATTCTGATGATGAGCCAAGTGTGGTGTAGCCACATAGACAGCATCGACCGCATCATAGAAATCATCCAAATTCTTATATACGATAATGCGGCTATCCATTGATGCCAAATCATTCGCCGCATGCTCATCAAGATCATAAGCAGCGCATACCTCTATACCACTTACCACATCAGCCTCCGAAGGGAATCTCCTTGCCACCCTACCACAACCAAGGATTCCGACCTTAATAATCTCTTGGCTATCATTACGCAACATTGTGCTGCTGATGCCTTCAGTACGTGGAAGATAGACCACCTCACAATATTCCTTCAAATAGTCAAACTTTCCTTCCCAGTCACTTCCTATAGCAAAAATGTCAACATCATATTTCTGGATATCATCAATTTTCTGCCCCACATAATCCTCTATGATGACTTGGTCTGCATAACCAGTCGCTTTCACAGCCTCCACTCGCTCCAACACATTATTTCTGACATTCAATTTTCCTCTATCACGGTCAAAACTATCGTTGGTGACACCAACTATCAAGTAATCACCTAACTCTTTAGCACGTCGCAATAAGTTAATATGTCCTTGATGTAACAAATCGTAAGTCCCGTATGTGATAACTTTTCTCATCTTATAATATGTCTATACCATCTTTTTTTAGGCCAACCAAAAAAGCAGGGTTTGTAAACTTGTATCTACTAAAATGTTTCAATTTCCTTTTGTACAATGTGTTCAATAATAATTCTTGGACTTTCAATTTAAGTCTATTCGCAAGAGATAATTTTTTAAGGATTTCCTTTCCATTCTCATCTATTGCCACATATGGCACAGACTTAATTTTCAATTTGTTGTTCGCAAAATACAACTGCATAATCATTTCCGCGATATAACCAATAACACGATTCGCATTTGAATATGGTGATGGCTTAATATATTTAGCACACTCCATCAAAATTGGGAATACCCATTCCGCATATTGATTATATAGTTCTTTCTTGCATATGAGCATATTATATGGATGATACTTCACTTCGTCACCTAATTGAATAAGAGCATCATAATATTCTGGGCACAATTTCTTCACAACCTGTGCCAAAATAGCCATGTTCTCCCCTCCAATAAATTTCACGAAACAAGAATAGACACTGTCTATTTGATAATCAGGCTCCACCATTATTGCATCATATCCCTTCATTATCTTATCGATATTTTCAGAAGTAATATTTATACCAAACAAACGCCGATAATGACAGAGACCAACGTATTCCACATCTTTCACATTTTTCCATATCCAATAATGAGCAGTCATCTCACTATAAAATGGATTCTTCTCACTGATGTTATCCCCCGTATCATCCCCCAACATCTCAGCCATTTCTTCCTTATATTTTGAAATCGCACGTCCAACATGAATGGGGGTATAAACCTCATCATGACGCACATTCCCTGGCTTATGTGTAGCAACAAATATTTTAATTTTATTTATCTCTATCATTCTTCATTCAAATTAAATCTCTCCACATTTCTGTCATTCAGATTGTTAGGTTCAACACTAATATTATCTCTGGAGGAATCCCTTTCCTTGTAAATAATACATGACCAACCACCATATCAACAGAGTCTTAATGACACCCTCTATAGAAAAAGTTCCCCAGAATTGATTTGCAAAGAAACTCAAAAAAGCAAATGGTATCAACCAACTATAAAGTAGCACTCCAAAATCAAGCAGACCCGTCTCCCAAAATTGAGACCATAGCATTTTCCTATAGACAATCGCAAGAACAAGCGCCATAACGCCAGCACATATAATACCCCAATATCCAAAATCCAAGTAATAATTATAATATGCTGAATAAACATTTCCTAAAGGACATCCCTCGTAACTATTAAATGGTAATTCTGCGGAATATTGACGTGTTTGCCCGGAACCTTTACGTTGTCCAATGTTATTATATATATTACTAATAGTATATTGACCAAACACATCCGCCCTGTTATCTTGCTTAAAAGGTCTTTGAATATAATCATCCAAGTTCTTAATTTGTGCGCCACAATATATAGCAAAATATAGACTAATTGTCTGATCATCGTTTTCTCTTCCCACAGCAGAAGCAAGAGTCTTGAAAAGACTTCCAAATAATATGCCGACAATGAGTATCATCGCCATTATTTTTTTCGGCAAAAAACCCCATTTCCATCCATTCTTGTATTGATGGCAAATATAGAAAAAACAGATGTATGAGATAAGATAATTCAGAATGCCCATTCTGCTGCCAGAAAAAATAATACCGACAATAATTGTGATGAAATTTAATGCTATTAAATATTTCTGTTTCTTATATTTCGACGAAGCAAATTGATAATATGGTAATAATACACACCATATATAACCAGCTTGACGGCAAAACGTATATGAATTACTCACGTATGAAGGTAGCTTTACTAATGTGTCATTGAATTTTTCATCATTATTAATTTCTACCAAAGCTGATGACAAATCATCTGTTGCCGCATAAGCCATTTTAGCCTTTGCGACCATATAAAATGACAATAACTGAAAAACAAAGAATAAAACTAATTTGAAAGAACTTATTGGATACATTGGGATTATTTCGTCTTTATATTCCTCTTGTTTTATTAATGAATGAGTTCTATAATCATGCCATTCAACAAGAAAGAAAAGAAGAGCGCCGCCTACAATCAAGAACATAGTCCCCTCAGACATCTTGTCAAGTCCCCATTCATCTTTCCATAAATAAGCAATAAAAGAACAAATGAGAAAACCACCAATATATATCACAGATGGTCTTGAAAGATTCCTTCCTAATGTTTTATATGCAACAAGCAATAAAATAGATAATGATATAACTATTGCTTCAATCATCCTTTTTGAAAGACTCTATAAGTCTTAAAATGTTGTATGATATTAATATGAGCCGATGTTAGTACAATAGGGAGTACCATATTAATAGCCTTATTGTACAAATGACCTATTTCAAATAGATTTTTGCTTATAGCAGCAATTGAATGATCCACTAATTGATGATAACATAGGATTATTAAACTATTCACTCCTATAAATAAGAGGATTTTCTTTATATATTTAGTATAATTACATATTCCCTTTGATACAATATAAATAGCAAATGTTCCTCCTAATGCACCTATTATAGCCAACGGGTATATTTTGTATTCATATGTGGCCATTTCCAATTTGGAAAAGAATATACAGATAAACCATATGAAAACTAATGGAATGAGATATGTCTGTTTTATTGCGTAATCATTCAAAGCCTTACCTATAGAGAAGAATACAAGCGCAGACATTCCAATCAATATTCCCAAAGGGGGATTGATAATATAATAACCAAAATAAGATGCCACTACAGAAATTATAGCTGAAAGAATAAGCCAATGTCGTGTCTTTGTATAGATGAAGTTAAAAAACAATCGACACCAAAACAATGCCAATAAAAACCAAACGGCTCCACATAAAGGGGTCTTATACAAAGCATAAGGACTACCATTGTTTCCAAATAAAATGCCACACCCTCTAAACATTGCCGTATCATAATCACCTACCAATAAATAAATAATAGGAGTTAATATACCAGTGATAATATATGGTTTCAACAAGCGGCTCACGGATTTTTGTAAAAGCTCTTTATACGGCCGAGGTTTAAAGAAATATCCTCCTATCATAAAGAACAATGGCATGTGAAAACTAAAGATGAAATCTCTTAACAGATGCGGTATGTGCATATGTCCTATAATCATGGCAATAATGCCAATCCCCTTCATCACATCAAACGTGCTATCCCTCATGTCTGCTCATTATTTTTCTTTTAACAATTTCCAAGACTTCTAAATATGATGCATCTTTAGTGCAGACAGAATAGAGCCAATAGGACAAGATGCCGACGGGTATGCCTACACAAAGTTTCAACGCTGGAGAATGGAATAGTGTCATGGATAGATAGATTGCAACAGCCATAATAGCACAGTTGATAAATGTTGGCAGGAGGATCTTCAGTTGTTTCCATTCACCATAATCAAGGATTTTTCCCGTGTAATAACAATTAAAAGAAAACGCGATGAACTCATAAATTGCTTTGCCAATTATCATGATAATGATACCAAATGGCATAGTCGCAAATAAAATTAAAAAGGCTATTGGCTTTTTGATGAATTCAAGTTTTAACACCAAATCTGTTCGACCTTTCACATATAACAGATTCAAATTGATATTCGTAAGAGGAGAAAACATGTAACCAATACAAAGCACTTGCATGATAGGAACACAAGGAAGCCATTTCTCTCCAATCAGCACAAGAATCAACGGCTCGGCAATAACTGCTAAGCCTATCAATATGGGGTACAAAACATATAGAGGGACGGTCAGTAACTTTTTATAGGCTTTTAAAAGTCGCTCGTCATCATCCTGCATCTTTGCCAAAATGGGGAAGTTCACTTTCACCGCCATGTCTTGAATGGTTTGGGCTGGCAGTAAGGCAAAATGATTACCTCGGTTGTAGAACCCAACCTCTGCGCTGGTGAATCTTTTTCCTATCACCAATGTATAGAGGTTACTATAGATAGTATTGATAAGACTGGAGCAGAGAAGGTTGGAACCAAATCCCCATAACTGTTTGAATGACTTGGTTGAGAATTCCATTTTAGGCATCCAACGAGAACTATACCAAGTACAAATAGAGGTGACTGCTTGTCCTGCTATAGTTTGAAACACCAATGCCCAAACACCCCAACCGCTGTATGCCAATGCTATTCCTGTAGTTCCCGTCACCACCATGCTGATGATGGCAATAAGAGACAATGTCCTGAAACGAAGCGCAATGGTCAAACGAGCATTTTGAACCGCCGTCAAACCTGATAGAATGAGTGACAATGCCACAACACGTGTCACATCTGTCAATATCGGCATGTTGTAAAAGTCTGCAATCAACGGAGATGTGGCAAAAAGAAGCAGATAGAGCAGAATGCCAACGCCTATGTTGAAAAAGAAGATTGTGGAGCAATCCACATCTGTCCTATCTTTTTTCTGAATCAATGCACTCGACAGCCCACTATCCGTAAAGGTTTGGGCGATTGCTATAAAGATTGCCAACATGCCTATCACTCCAAAATCATCGGGAGAGAGTTTACGAGCCAAGATAATGCCAATAATGAATTGGGCTGCATGACGAGAGAATTTCTCTATTCCCGTCCAGATGGCACCATTCACAGCACTTGATTTCAGATTCTGTTCAGCCATTGTATAAAAAACATTGCGCTCTATCAGAGAACAAAAAGTTCGTCAGACTTTCTAGAAGGGATAGGTTGGTGGAAAACCTTTCTGATTTTATTGAAGAGTTTTGACTCCCAACCGTAATCTTTTCGAATCTGATGTAGGCTTTCTTTATAACTATGTTCTGTATCGAAAAGGACACCGCCATGCAATGATGAAACTTGTTGTGGTATCATATAGCTTTCTCCGAACATCAGCCGTAAATAAGCATCGTACTCTTTAGGTACAGGCACTTTAATGTCTTCAAAGTCCATCCATATCGTTTCATCAAACAAATGCTTGGGTATTCTATACTTTATAAGAAAAGATGAAATCTTTGTAAGGTAGATGGCTACATCCCAATTAACGGAACGAAACATTTGTTCGTACTCTTTGTAGTAATGATGGAACCCACCAACCTTTCTGATGGCATATTCGCTACGAATAAGATAATAAAAAGCCTTCAAATTTTTCTTAATACTTTTCGAAAAACGGAAATGCCGATATCGTTCCATCCATTTTTTCATCTTCACAGAGTTTAACGTCAACTTAAAGATGTCCTTTTCTGAATTAGGAAGAGCATCTATCGGAAAAATGTCAATGAAGATACCTTGATTAAACTCTCTATCATATTCATTGGGAAGTACTGCTGTCGTCTCACTATTCCTCAACTGTACATGCCCTCTGAAATATTTCTTGTCTGTATATGCTGACTGAAAGAAATATGGATGTTGGAATTCTTGGGGACCAATCTGCATCAGTTTGTCGTAATCATCACGGAGCATAATCAAGTCTATGTCATCGTCCCATGGAATGAATCCGTGATGACGGACTGCACCCAACAAGGTTCCACTATCAACCCAACATTTCAAATTATGCTTCTTACATACTTCAAGTAATTTTTGAAGCAAATCGATTTCACATTTCCAGACTTTCTTCCGACGCTCTGTCACGACAAAGCCTCCCCGGATTTCTTCTTTGAGACTAAATTCCATATTATTGATGGATCATCTCCATGCCCCAATTATAGACATGCTGAATCATTGGTATTTCAATTTGATATTTCTCAGCCACCTCTACAATAAACCGCATTCCATAGGGAAAATCTTCCGTAAAATAACGACTATTAAAGTCTGGCTCGTATTTGCCACACCCATTGGTCTTCATGGGTGATGCTATACCCTTAAAAGCTGATATGGAACTTATTTTCTTTGTCAAAGATTCGGCATCGTCACTTTCATAATATTGCAAAACAGGAGGAATGGCACCATCCTTTACACCTATACGTTTAAGCAATATCTGAAATTCCTTATCCATTGCAATATACAATTCAGATGTTTCCACTGTCCACTCTTCATAAAAACCAGGATTAGAATCATAAGAAATGCCTGGTTTCCAGTCTTTCCAGAGAGAATACAGACGAGCAGTATGAAGCAAAGGGTTGCTGTTTGAAAGGCTTACCTCATAATAACTATCGAGCAACTTTGTAGGAGCACAAAAAAGTTCTTCCAATAGACTTCTTACGCTTTCCTTATCGGCTGTTTGTTCCACAGCCACACTCAACGACTCTTTATACCCTTTCAATTCTGCTGAATGACCATATTCAATGATGCGAGAAATGAATGGAACTCTCTGAAAACCGAAAAGAGGCTGATTGTCAGGAAGTAGTTTCATTGCCTCAAAAAAGAACCCAGTACTGGAAACAACTGTACCCACCAATGTCTCAGATGATAAAAACGGACGAATCTCTGTCAAAACATCATGAATGGCAAAACCAGGAAGACACACAATCACCAAATCACGTCCATTGATCACTTCTGATGCCTTAGCTGATATCTGGTCCAATTTACCATGGAATACTTTCCCGCGACAATCTACAACTTCTATTTCAGAAATCCAAGCTTCAGGTCTTGTCGTTAATAACGAAACCTGATGCTCTTCCTGAGAAGACAAGAAACCAGCAACAACATGACCTAAATTTCCGCCTCCACAAATGGTAATTTTCATGTATCTACTATCTCCTATTATTTGTCTAATTCCTTGAATGCCTGGATGAGCCTTGCATTGTCCTCATGACAGCGGACTGCTATGCGCATGTACTGCTTGCCATCGAAGCCCTGCTTGTCGGAACAGTCACGTAGCAGGATGTTGTATTTCTTGAGCATGGTCAACACCAATTGATTAGCATTCTTTGGAGGTAAAATCTCACATAGGAAGTAATTTGCCTGTGAAGGCATGACACGCAGGAAACTGATACCCTTCAGTTTCTGTTCAAAGTCCTCACGTTCTGCAATAAACTTCTCGCAAGCACGTTTGTAATCCTTTTCGTATTTGGTGAAGATCTGCATGAAGTACTCAGCAAAGGAATTGATGTTCCAAATGCTGACTTCCTTCTTCATTTTGGCAATCAGTTCCTTATCGGCAGAACAAAGGATACCCAAACGGATGCCGGGAACGCCATAGCTCTTGGAGATACTCTTCATGACCACCAATTGTGGATATGCCTCCAAGATGTTGTCGTGAAGCAAGGTGTTGTTCTCATAACCTATGCTGAAATCCACAAAACTTTCATCCACAATCAATCGGATTCCTTGATTCTGGCACCATGTCGCCAAAGAGATGACATCATCGACTGGAATATAGTTTCCTGAAGGATTATCTGGATTGATCAACAAAAGGTTATCTGCATGATGCGCTCCAAAGTAATCCATAAGATCCTTTGCTGTGTAACGATATTCGTTGTTTTGTGGAATATAGGTGACCAGCCCTGCTTTATTCCGACGATTGGGATATTCTTCAAATGTAGGACGGATGATGCCCAATGTGCCAGGAAGCATCTCCATCAACACCTTGATCAATTCAGCCGCACCATTTCCTGGAATGATATATTCTTCCTTGACTCCCCAGCACTTGCTCGCCAATAAGGTGTTCACTTTCATGCCTGAGGGATATTCGGCAATCAAAGTTCGGAAATATGCCTCCATCTCGTCAATAATACGAGACTCATTGAAATAGGGGTTCACCAAATAGCAATAGTCAAGCATCTTGGGGAATCGCCAGAACCCGCCATAACGTCCATAATATTTACGAAGCACGTCTTTCTCATCGGCAAAGAGTGCCTCGGCTATATCAAGATCCTGTTTGTCATCAATCTCGTACCACTTTTCATTGGTGATAGGCAATGCCTTCAGATCGTGGCTGTTCAGGAAAGAGATGATGCGCAGCACATTCTCGTAATATTCATTGTTACCTACGGCTTTGGTGTAGGCTTCAAGGAAGGGCACATATTTGGTTTGTGCGAATTCTTTGCTGAATTTGTAGATATTGACCGTTTTGTAATAGGAGTCAACCTCTCCATAATTGAAGGCCTGCTTAGGTACAAAATTCACGATGTTGTTGTCCTTGTCAATTCGCACCATTGTGCCATCCATCCAACTTTCATATTTAGCCACCAGAGCGAGGTTGGAATGTGGATTGTTCATAATCAGCTGGAGCATTCCATCATCAAAGATCAAGTCACTCTCTATCAACAAAGTGTCATCTTCCTGCAACTTGTCCTTGGCTAATGCCAGCGAATAGATATTATTGGTCTTGTCGTAGATGGGGTTATTCACATACTCTATCCGCAATCTGTCATCATATCGACTGCCTATATAATTGATCAGATTTTGACCTTTGTAACCCACAACTATCACGACTCTGTTGAGACTCAACGATGAAAGCTGGGTTAAAACCCTATCTATCAGCTTTACGCCGTTAACGGGAAGCATACACTTGGTGTTATCTTTGGTGTATTCACCAAGGCGGCGACCCATACCTGCTGCTAAAATGATGGCTTGCATATCTATTACTTTTTTATTAAAAACTATACAATTTTTCTAAAAATGCCGCGGACTTGCACCTGAAAGGAATAGTTGCATAAGAAACAGGTGTAGTATCGTTGGCACTTTTTTAGTTAAGAGGTGAGGAGAAACAATATCAAGAACTTTAACCGTCATGATAACTTACATGTTCGATCCTCAACTTGTGGACTGAGTGCGCATGACATTTCACGCTGTCAGCGCGAAATATTTCATCCTTACAGCGCGTGTTATTTCGTGCTGGAAGACAATGAATGAGGACTATAAGTTACGGACATAAGGGATGAAGGTTTCTTGTTTTCTCTATTAGAAACGGGATTGGTGGTCACACTATTGAACCGAATATGAGAGATATGACCACCGCACCCGGTAAGATGCAAGTTAGGCTATTTTCTCGAGGTCATCGGTGGAGATGGTTGTCATGGCTGAACCGAGGAGGTCGAGAGTGACCACCAGATAGGTGCTGTTGCCATCGCGAGCGACTTGACCTTCAAAGCCTGCAAGGGGACCACGGACCACACGGATGTGATCGCCGAGACGGTATGCCGGCTGAACTGTGAAGTTGACAGGGGTGTCGGCATGGTAAAGCATGAATTGGAGCCGTTCCATTTGGGGGGCTGGAATGACCGCAAAGGGATGCCTTCCATATTGGTTCGGACGAGATGCCTTGTCTGTCAGGAAACACTTAATGGCTGGAAATTCCTTCAGTATCTGAAGGCGTTCGCCCTCATCAATACGGACAAAGACAAGGTTGGGTATGATGATGCGTGTCACCTCGCGACGATGGCGGTTGCGATACACATGCATTTCTTTCTGACAGGCAACGTATGCTTCATATCCTTTGTCTTGTAACTGTTTCCTACAAATCTCTTCGTAATGAAACTTCACAAGAGCAACAAACCACTGGCGGTTGGATACGCCTCCGGCAAGCGGTTGGCGCAAAGAAGTACCTACCGTTTCGTGGAAAGCATTATTTTCAGAATTGTTCATCATTGCTTCACGCTACAACTTTCATTCCCTCACTGCCATGAAGTCATGAAAGCGGCTCCCTCTATGTATGAGAAAGCACATTTATGCTGCAAAGGTAGGCATTATTTGTGAAACGAGGAAAAAATTACACAAAAAAAGAAAAAAAACGAGGGGAAATGACCTGCCACTCTAACCTACTGTAACATCGGGGACGAGGAGAGGGAGGGAAGAGAGAGTGTGTGCTGAATGAGAAGCCCTGCAAGGGTGAAGCCGAAAAAAGAAGTGCTACTCCCTGTCATCCAGGCAACTTTTATAGATATCTTGCATCACCAAACCTGCTATCATAAAACCAAAAATTGCTGTGGTGTGAGCAATAGTGCCATTTATCTGGGCCTTTGAGGTACACCACTCATGATTGAGCAAGTCTGCACGCCCTGGTCCATCGACGGCTTTAGGACATAGACACAGGCTTGTGCCACAACTTTTGTTCTCCCCACGATTCTTCAGAAGTTCTTCACTGTACACACACTTGAACTTCTTGGCAGGGAAAGTCTTATTGTGCTTAAACCGTCGGCGAAGTGCAGCAGCCAATGGGCATCCCTTCACTTTCCAAAATTCGGCTACCGCAATCTTGGCGGGATCCATCTTCAAGGCTGCCCCCATCGAGGCAAAAAACTTGGCGTCGGTCTGAGTGGCACGAAGAATCAAGTCTGCCTTATCTTTCAGTGAATCAATTGCATCAATGATGTAGTCGTACGAAGAAAGGTGAAAAGAATCTGCCGTTTCCGTATTATAAATGTCTTGAATAGCCGTGATGTTTGCCGAAGGATTGATGTCGAGAAGACGCTCTCTAAGCACGTCCACTTTCACCTTACCCACCGTTTTCATTGTTGCCATAAGTTGGCGATTGATGTTTGTCAGACAGACACGATCCGAATCGACAATGGTAAGTTGCATGACACCCGAACGCACCAGACTCTCGGCGCACCAGGAACCGACACCACCAACTCCGAAAATGATGACCCGCTTTGAAGCAATCACCTCCATCATGTCGGCACCCAACAAAAGTTCTTCTCTTCTGAAAATACCTTGTGCCATCACTTATGCTGTTCTTTCTGCATTTGTTTCCATTGCGCTTTCGCCAACTCCTGCATATCCACCACTTCGTCTTTCTCATCGACAATCTCAAAGCCCAGCATGGTTTCAATGACATCCTCCAGCGTGACGATGCCTCGGAGTGTTCCATACTCATCAATGATAATAGAGATGTGTTCTTTCTTTTCGAGCAGTTTTTCCCAAATGGTGGAGACATCTTCATCTTCGGAGAAGGAAAGGATGGGACGTGCCAATTCGCCCAGTTTGGTGTCGAACTTGTCTTCTGCCAAACGCTCCAACACCTCCTGACGAAGCACATAGCCTGTAATATAGTCACTTTCCTCACCCTTATAGACAGGAATACGAGAGAAGTTCTTGTATTCTTCATCATGGTAGAATTCGCGCAAAGTCATCTCTTCTTCCGCCATTGCCACCACAACGCTTGGGGTCATGATCTCGTGGGCTGCCACGCTGTCAAGTCTGAGCAAGTTCTGAATCATGCGGTTTTCCTTTTTCTCAAGGACTCCCTCTTCGGTACCGACTGTGACCATTGCCGCCACCTCGTCACGAGTGACTGATTCCTGCGTGGAGGCATTGCTCAACCCGTGTGTGATTTTCTCCAGCAGGATGACCAAAAGGTAGGTGAGCACTATATATATATGTATGATACGACTGGCTGGTAAAGCCAATTTGCGCCAATAGGTCGAGCCTATGGTTTTGGGCACAATCTCCGAAAACACCAAAATAAGGAAGGTGAACACACCTGAAACGATGCCGACAAACAAACTCGTCTCGTTGGAAGCCGCATAATGCGAGGCGGCATAACTTGCTGCCTGAGAGCCGACGAGTGATGCACCCACGGTGTTGGCAATGGTATTAACAATGAGAATTGCAGATATCGGACGGTCTATATTTGTCTTGTACTGCTTGAGCCGTTCCCATCCCTTGACACCTTGTGTCTCAAGGGTGGTGACGTATGACATGGGTGTGGAAAGAATGGTTGCTTCGAGCACTGAACATAGTGCTGAAATGATCGACGACAGCAACATGTAGGTGATGAGAAGGGTTATCTGCGAGTCCATACGTTCATCCCTTTCAAAAAGTTGTCGTTCATTGTGTTGTTTGCAACAGAATTTGTAAGGCGGCCACTGTTTTCCGCCGGATAACTGTCTGAGTCCATTTCAAAATGAATTGGTGAATACTAAAGTTTGTCGCCGTAAGCGAGGTCGCCAGCGTCGCCCAATCCCGGCACGATATAGCAGTGCTCGTTGAGGTCTGGGTCTATGGCGGCACACCAGAGTGTCACGTTGTCGTAATCGGCAAAGGCCTTTTTGATATAATCAACGCCCTTCTGGGCTGCAATCACGCTACAAAGGTGGACGGTAGCAGGGATTCCCTTTGTGGAAAAGGCATTGTATCCCAATTCGAGACTTCCTCCCGTTGCCAGCATGGGGTCTGCAATGATAAGCGTCTTATCCGTCAAATCAGGGGTTGCGATGTATTCAATTTTAATTCCGACGTGCTTACATTCTTTATCTTTATAATATCGATAGGCTGAAACAAAAGCATTGCCTGCATTGTCAAAAACATCAAGGAATCCCTGATGGAAAGGAAGTCCGGCACGGAAAATCGTGCCCAACACGATTTCGTTGTCAGCAGTTGATGCCTTTGCCTTGGCAAGAGGTGTCTGGATGGTCTTCTCCGAATACTGCAAGGTCTTGCTGATTTCGTAAGCCATCATTTGCCCAATGCGTGACAAATTGTATCGGAAACGGGCGCGGTCCTTCTGAATATTGACATCCCGCAGTTCCGCCACATACTGATTGATGATGGTATTCTGCTTTGCAAAATTGACTACTTTCATCGTATCTTAAAGATTTAAGAGGCGCCAAGCCACTTTTTTCATGATGCAAAGGTAATCATATTTTTCCACTTACAAAACGATTTCCATAAAATTGTATGATTTGTAGGCTCAAATGCTTGCAACAAGTGTGTTTTTTCACTACTTCTGAAGCGTAACAGCACATTTACAGAAGAGGACTGCACAAATTATTCTCAAAAAGTTTTTTTTATCGCTTTTTTTATGTAACTTTGCATAAATTTAGTGGGGCATGTTGTTTGGGCACAGACCACTAAGTGAGTGATTATAGATAAGGTGGGACTTTTGTTTGCAAGCAACTACTTTTCATCTATTAGTAAGGACTTTGATTATCATCGGCATATGAATACAGAACGGAATCTCCAATTGGGTGTGTTTATCATAGACATCACCATTTTGACGGCATTCATCACCGGGTTCTACAAACTCATGTGCCATATTGCCCCCAGTGCTGTTGACCACATAAAGAACATACCCTGGCTTATTCTTATCTACATCATCAGTTTCTCATTCAGTCAAATCTTGTTCCCATCGTTGGTCCAACTCCGACTCATCAAATCGGAAGACATCATTACGCGCGTGATATCAACATGTTTCACCATGCTTCTTCTCATTTCACTGATTGTCTTTGTTTCACGCCCTTTTGCAGACTTTCCCCGCACGTTCCTTTTCTATTCCATGTTGGCATATTGTGCGGTTTTATTGGTGGAGCGCATTCTCCTGAGAAAAATCCTCATTCGCATCAGAGCGAACAAGGGGAACCAGAAAAATGTCATCTTGATAGGAAATGAGCAGACGGTATTTCAATTGTATGATATTCTGAAGACTCCCACTTATGGCTACAATATTGTGGGTTGTTTCTATGACGGAGAGTGTGCCAACCCTGAAATTGTCGAGAAACGGATTGGAGGGACGGGGGACATTTATGGCTGGCTCACAACTCACTCGAACATCCATGAAATTTATGGTTATTTCTCGAAGGAGCAGCATGACATCATCAACATGATGAGTAAGTTCTGCGACAATCATTTGATACGGTTCTATTACATTCCCGCCATCAATGTGTTCAAAGGGAACATGGCAATCTCTTTCATGGAGGAGATTCCCGTGATAGCCCGTCGTGAGGAACCTTTGAGAAGGGGGGGCAACAAATTGATCAAAAGAGTGTTTGACATCCTATTTTCACTTCTCGTTTTATTGTTGGTTTTCCCATGGGTATTCATTTGGGTTGCCATCATGATTAAGATTCAATCACCGGGTCCCATCTTCTTCATCCAGGAACGGACTGGATTGGACGGAAAGGTGTTTCATTGCATCAAGTTCCGTTCGATGAATGTAAACACTGATGCAGACAACATACAAGCGACGAAGGATGACCCCCGAAAGTTTGCTTTTGGAAATTTCATCCGCAAAACAAACATTGACGAGTTGCCTCAATTCATCAATGTGCTTATAGGTGACATGTCGGTGGTGGGGCCACGTCCGCACATGCTGAAACATACGGCTGAATACTCAAAACTCATCAACCACTTCATGGTGCGACATTTTGCCAAACCTGGCATCACTGGCCTGGCGCAAGTGACAGGATTCAGAGGAGAGACCCGCTACATAGACCAGATGGAAGGACGTGTGAAGAAGGACATTGAATACATCGAGAACTGGACATTCTTGCTTGACCTTAAGATCATCGCCAAGACCATCATCAATATGTTCGGGAAAGAAAAAGGGAATGCATATTAGCGTAACATCTCAAATCAAAATTAACAATAAATACAACATGGCTTTCTTAGATATTTTCAAGAAAAAAAAGGATGAGAATGTGGGTGGCATGGAAGACTTCATGACCCTGATACGTGTTTATTTTCAGAGTGTGCTGGCTACCAATCTTGGTATCTCCAATCTGGCAGCCCTACCTGATTTGCTCACTTTCAAGCGCACTCTCCACGTTGCCACCGTCAACAACAAGTTGGGTGTCGGAGAGAAAAAAGCGTGTGCAAAATTGCTCCAAGACCTATATGGCATTAGCGGCAGTTTCTTTAAGGAGATAGACCAAAGCATCAAAAAGGGATGCCGCACACAGAATGATGTGAGCCGCTACCTGTATCTGTTTCAAGGGTTCACCCAAGATACAATGATGTTAGTTGGCAACTTATTGAAATGGAAGTTCAGGATTCCTGGATTCATGAAGAAACTGGTGAAAAAATTGACGGACAGCACGGTGCATGACATCCTCACCAAAGACACTTGGGATGATGAGGGCGTGAGAAAATCTGTGTTCGCTGTACGCCGTTACCAGCAGATGCTCGGATTCAGCGAGGCTTGGATTCAGGAATATGTCTATAACATCATTACATTGGCAAAAAAGGAACCAAGTCCTTCAGACGAGGAGGTGGCAAAGGCACAAGCCAAGATGAAAAAGTAATGGTTTAAAGAGTTAATAAATAGGCACAAGAAACTCTTCTTTTCATTTTTTTCATTAACAAACGGGAAAAAAATACAAAAAGAGTTGGTTAAGTCCATTCAATTCTATAAATTTGCATAAAATTTCAAAAACCGTCAGCACACGGTCTCTATTGCATCTGAATGCTTTACCCGTGCTGTTTGCGGTAATGTTGTTTTCAATCCGTGTTTAACGCACACTCAAATGACGACAGAAGAAAGACAGTCCATGAAGGAATTTGAAGCGAAGGTTCGTCAGATCCTCGCTCAATTCCGTGTGCTTAAGCAAGAAAATTCCGACTTGTATGCTGAACTGGAAGGCAAAGACGGAGAAATCAAAAGGCTCGAAGCCGAATTGGCTCAAAGCAAAAATGATTACAACAATCTGAAATTGGCCAAGATGATTGAAATCAGCGATGCCGACATTAAGGAATCGAAGATGAAAATCTCCCGATTGGTTCGTGAAATCAACAAATGTATCAACATCCTATCAACTGGCACTGAAAGTGACGGTAGCGATATAGGTGAGTAAGCATTTTGACCCACAACAAAAAGAAATGACTTACGAATTAAAATAGTACATCTGTCATGGCAAACAGATTAAACATCAACGTAACGATTGAAGGCATCCCCCTTCCCCTTCAGGTTGCATCACCCGAGGAGGAAAAGGTGTATCGTGATGCTGCATCCAGTATACAGCGCCGTATTCAAAAATTGCGTGATGCTTATCCCCATCTGCCCAACGACAAGTACTACTATGTAATGGCAATGCTCAACACTGCAGTGGAAGCCGTTAAAATGTCTAACAGGGCAGACACGCAGCCATACATAGAGATGATGCTTGACATTGAAAAAGAAATAGAATCTATCGGAATCAAATAAGAGAAGAACAACTCTATACATACATTATTATATATAGTTGTTGTTTCCCATCATGAGACTTTAAGGCACAATTTCAGGTGTTCACATTGATATCCAGATGTGAATGACTTGGATTGTGCTTTTTCAATATTGTATAACCCCAATAAAATAATCAACATGGATATAATATTAACAATAAGCATTGCAATTGGCTGTTTGATTTTAGGAGGAGTTTTAGGATTCATCTTATTCCGCTACATCATCAAGCAGAGGTACAACCAAATCATTAAGGAAGCAGAGATTGAGGCTGAAGCGCTCAAGGAGAAGAAGCAGTTGGAACTCAAGGAAAAGTTCTTAAACAGGAAGTCAGAACTGGACAAAGAAGCCAATCAGCGCAATCAGAAAATGCAGGCGTTTGAGAACAAACTGAAGCAGCGTGAACTTATATTAAATCAACAAAGCGAAGAATTCCAGAAAAAGGAGAAGAATGTGGAATCGGAGCGGATGAACTTGTCAAAACAGCAAGAAAAACTGGAGGTGCTCATCAATGAACAGCGTTCGCAATTAGAAACCATCTCTGGATTGACCGCAGAAGAAGCACGTGAATCGCTCATTGAATCGCTGAAGGACGAGGCCAAGACTCAAGCGCAGCAGTACATCAATGAAATCATCGATGAAGCAAAGATGACAGCCAATAAGGAGGCGAAGAAGATTGTCATCCAATCTATCCAGCGTGTTGCCAGTGAAGCGGCTGTGGAGAATTCTGTCAGTGTTTTCCATATTGAATCGGACGAAGTTAAAGGTCGCGTGATTGGTCGTGAAGGTCGTAACATCCGTGCATTGGAAGCTGCCACTGGTACAGAAATCGTTGTCGATGATACTCCTGAGGCTATCGTCATTAGTGCCTTTGACCCCGTTCGTCGTGAAATTTGCCGTCTGGCCCTCCACCAACTCGTGGCTGACGGACGCATCCACCCTGCACGTATTGAAGAAGTCGTTGCCAAGGTGAAGAAACAAGTGGAAGATGAAATAGTGGAAACTGGTAAGCGCACTTGCATTGACCTTGGAATACATGGTCTGCACCCAGAACTGGTTCGCATTGTCGGCAAAATGAAGTACCGTTCTTCCTATGGACAGAACTTGTTGCAACACGCCCGTGAAACTGCCAATCTTTGTGCTGTCATGGCTGCAGAACTGGGACTCAACCCCAAGAAGGCTCGCCGTGCGGGACTGTTGCATGATATTGGTAAGGTGCCAGACGAGCAGTTGGAAATTCCTCACGCTCTTTATGGTGCACAACTTGCAGAGAAATACAAAGAAAAGCCCGATATCTGCAATGCCATCGGTGCTCACCACGACGAGATGGAGATGACCACCTTGTTGGCTCCTATCGTGCAGGTGTGTGACGCCATCAGCGGTGCACGCCCTGGTGCACGTCGTGAAATTGTCGAAGCATACCTCAAGCGTCTGAACGACCTCGAAAACCTTGCTGCAAGTTATCCTGGTGTCATTAAAACTTACGCTATTCAGGCTGGTCGCGAACTGCGTGTCATCGTGGGTGCCGACAAGATTTCCGACAAAGATATTGACGCTCTCAGTGCTGACATTGCCAAGAAGATTCAAGATGAGATGACCTACCCTGGACAGGTGAAAATCACGGTCATCCGCGAAACTCGCGCTGTCGCTTTTGCCAAGTAAAGTAACACACTTGTTTCTGCCAAAATGAAAAGGTTAATTTTGACATCATTATTGGCTATTCCCTTCTATGCCTTTGCCCAATCTCCGAATTTGGGCAAGGGCATTTCTTATTCCATTGAGATGTCTGGAACTTTTTCTGACGGTAAGCATGCACCCTTCTGGCTGACAGCCAATCAGTATGGTCTGTCTTCTGTCGAAAGGAACTCTGGCTACATCCGTGGCGGGGTGTTCAGAAGGGCTGACAATGACTCCACCCGGCATTGGGACATTGGATATGGTGCGGATCTTGTCATTCCCGCGAATTATACCAGCAAGTTTGTCGTACAACAGTTATATGCCGATGTACGATGGATGAAAGGGACATTAACCGTCGGGCAGAAACAACAACCGATGCAGTTGAAGAACAATGAACTGAGCAGCGGTTCACAAACTTTTGGCATCAATGCCCGACCCTACCCCGAACTACGTTTCGCCCTCCCCAATTATTGGGAGATCCCATATACAAAAGGATTCATAGCTTTCAAGGGACATATTGCATGGGGACTTTTCACTGACAACCATTTCCAAAAAGACTTTGCCGAAGGGCATAGTCACTATGACCAAGATGTACTCATGCACACCAAGGCAGGATACCTCAGACTAGGAAAAGAGAACAAACCGTTCACTGTGGAACTGGGACTTGAGATGGCGACTCAGTTTGGAGGAACGCATTATGAACGCACTAAAACAGGATATCAAAAGGAAAAAAGTGCAAGAAACCTCCGTTCGTTTTGGCACGCATTCATTGGGGGCGGTTCAGACTCTATGGACGGAGCAACCCAAAACAACGAGGGCAACATGCTGGGCAGTTGGGTGCTAAGGTTCAACTATGACGCCCAAGCAGCCCGATTTGGACTCTATGCAGATCATTTCTTTGAAGATCACTCTGCCATGTTTCATCTGGATTATGACGGTTATGCTTACGAGAACGGACAGATGAAAAAGAAAAAGCACCGCTATCTGGTGTATCCGTTGAAAGACATTATGCTTGGCGCTGATGTACATCTGAAAAAAATCCGCTGGGTAAGCGATGCTGTTGTGGAATACGTCTATACAAGATACCAAAGTGGTCCTGTCTATACAGATCGGACCCCACAGATAACCGACCATATCGGAGGAGTTGACAACTATTACAACAACAGCATTGAGCCTGGTTGGCAACATTGGGGGCAAACGCTGGGCAATCCGCTGTACCGTTCTCCTATCTACAACGAAGACAAGAATCTCAACTTTGAGTGCAACCGCTTCACAGCATGGCATGTGGGCATAGCCGGACAACCGACCCGCGATATCCATTACCGCATCCGAGCCTCATGGCAAGAGGGATTAGGTACATATGACAAACCATTTTTTGACCCTAAGCGCAATTTCAGCATAGGGCTTGAAGCCAATTACAACGCAAACCGCATCTACAAAGGGATCACTGTTGGTGCCGCTTTTGGACTGGATCGCGGCGAACTGTTGGGAAACAATACGGGAGCCACCCTCACCATAAGATTAGAACAATAAACAGATTTATGCAGAAAATCATTTTCATCATATTATCATGTTTCCTGCTTTCGGCGTGTGAACTAGAGATGTCAGATAACGGGAAATTGGACGGGAATTGGCAGTTACGCCAAACCGACACAGTGTCCACGGGCGGCATCTGTGACATGTCTCGCAGTTATATCTATTGGGCGTTCGAGAATGACCTCCTTCTCGTGAGAGACATCGACAATGGAAATCTGAAGATTCTCTTCCGATTCGAGAAGAAAGGAAATGAATTGTACATCCATTCCCCTCATTTTGTTGTTACCAAAGATGAACTCACAGCCTTGGAGAATGACAGTCTGCTCTCACCTCTTGGCATTGAGGACATTGAGGACCATTTCTTCTTTGAGGAACTAAGCAACGGAAGTCTTGTCATAAAGAACGAAAGTTATAGACTGCATTTCAGAAAGTACTAATCGCAAACCGAAAAAATGCATGCTACCAAAAAAATTGCATCCATTCACAATAAATAACAACTTTTCACGTTTTATAGTTAAAATAGCGCAAACTACATGACTATAAACTATGCATATATCATCATCGCCTTTGCCATAAGCCTTGTGTTCTCGCTGATATGTACACCAATCGTTGTGAAGATGTGTAACACACATGGAATATTTGACCTTCCCAATGAACGGAAAGTGCACAAATACAGTATACCCAGACTTGGCGGCACCTTATTCATGCCATCCTTAGCATTGGGTGTGATTGTGACACTACTCATCATGTATCAAGGCGTCAATCAAGAATTGGAGATAGGCATGTCCAATGTGATGATGGTCATTGGCGCCATTTTGATTTACCTCATCGGCATCTTTGATGATTTGAAAGGTTTGAAAGCCTTTCACAAATTCATCATCCAAACAATTGCTGCACTTGTCTTTCCTCTATGCAATCTGATGATTAGTAACCTTCATGGATTGTTTGGCATCCACGAAATACCACTTTGGATTGGCTATCCACTCACCGTCTTCGTTATTCTGCTCATTGTAAATGCAATGAATCTGATAGATGGCATTGATGGCTTAGCGTCTGGACTCGCATTTCTCATTTTAGGTTCCTTTGCCTATCTTTATTATGATCTGGGAGCCTATCTCTTTTGCCTCATCAGCACCAGTCTGGCTGGTGCCACACTCGCATTCTTCTTTTTCAATTTCTATGGGAAAGTGGGACGGCTCAAGACCTTCATGGGCGATTCTGGCAGTCTCTTTTTGGGATATGTCATTGCCTATCTTGCCATCAAGTACCAAATGTCAAACGAGCCTATCGGCTTCCCTTACAGAGAAGAATCGTTGCTCATCTCCTTCACGCTCGTCTTCCTTCCTTGCATCGATGTCATACGTGTTGCCATCCTACGGAAACTTCATGGCAGAAGCATGTTTGAGGCAGATAAAACCCATATTCATCATCGTATCATGCAAATGGGATTGGACATGCATACAACATTAGGCATCATTATCGCCTTATTTGTCTCTATCAGCCTCATCAATTATGGATTATATGTCGGTGGACTTCAAACGGAATATATCATCGGAGTCGATATAATCATCTATACTCTTTTTATCTGGATTGTCACATTGCTCAAGGCATAAAAAAAGCCCAACGGTGAAATTCCAACGTTGGGCTAATATCAGACAATCGCAAAACTCATTCTATATTCTTTCATATCCCTTCAGTTTTTCACTCCACGAATAATTTTCTTTCACCATGTGATAGCCTTCTAACCCTATGGTATCACGAATATCTTTGTTATTCATTAGAAGGAGACATCTATCCGCGATTGATGGAGCATCATCACGAATATAACAGTTCACACCATCTTCCAGTTCGGGGATGGCACGGGAGATGAGAGATGTCATGACCACAGGCAATCCACATCCCATCGCAACCAGCACCTTGTTCTGAATGCCTGCAGCCACTCGAACTGGAGCAACTGCTAAACATGAGTCTTGGATGGTCGCTTCCAAATCATCCACAAATCCTGTCACAACAATATCATCCGATGCTAATGCCTGAATACTCTGAGGAGGTTCTGCACCGACTACATGGAATTTAACCAAAGGACGCTTTTTCTTAATCAAAGGCAATATCTCTTGAGCAAAGAAAATGACAGCATCTTGATTCTGCAAAGTCCTCATATTGCCGATATAAGTGATTTTATTCTCATCATAGGTTTTAGACGGAGTCTCCACACAATCCACCCCATTGGTATGCATAGCCAAGGAAGTATGTTCACCGTCTGCTCCTCTCTTCAAAAAATCAACGTCATCTTTCGACACGAGAACCACCTTCGGGAAAGTGCGAATGACTCTCTGTTCATATTCCCGAATCAAATTTTTTTCGATAGCATAAACCTTTTTTTTGATCCATCCCCCTTTGGCTCCCGCAGATAACGCATAAGTTTTCGACAGAGCATCCGTCATCTCAACAATAGATTGTTTCTCCACTCCCAACTCTTCAAGATAAGGCACCATACGCAGCAAGTGAGAGATGAATAAATCGGGACGCTCGTGCTGTACAACTTCTTTCAGTTGTGCCTGATATGTCTTCGAATCATAGTAACCGCATTGAATGGGTTTCCCACGCATCATATACAGAAGTCCATTCACAAGTGAAAGAGTATGGCTGCGAGGTGTAAAGAAGACCTTGTCATACAGCATGGCTGCCTCTTCTATATTAGGAGTCCGAACATCGCTGAGTGAAACCAGCAAAAGCGTATGTCCTTGTGCTTTCAAATAGCGTGCAATATGATTGATCCGAAGCACGTCTCCTCCATTTTCAGGAAAAGGAAAGCGAGGTGTCAATATACATATTTTCATCTTTTTTCTGTCATTTTTTAAAGATCATGCGAGGATTCTTTGCAAAGAGTTTGAAATCTTCTTCCGCTGGATGCCCTTTGTAAATGCCATAACATTCATCTAACTGATTCGTAGCATTTCTCCATGTAACGAGAAAACATACAGGAAAGCCAGCTATTGCAGGCTGTAAAACCTTTGTCCACCATTGGGTATCTGTATTATGTTTAATTCCTGTTTCTGTTAATGCCAGAATCTTTCCTCTTTCTCTCGCCAAAGAAGCGGCAATTCCAAGGCTTTTTCTAACATTACCGATAAACTTCTGACGATCGGCTGTGGAACCCGATGTCTTGATAGCGTATCCTTCCACTCCTAATATCGTAATGATCTTATCGCCTGGATAACGTTCCAAATACTCCTTCTGAGTATGAACATTTGCCCCTGGGGAATAGGCATAAATCACGTTTTTCACACCATCTTTCTTCAACCTCTTCACAGTCAACTTCCACAAGTCTTTATAGTCATTGGGAGTACAAAAATTTCGTCCCCACCAGAACCATGCCCCATTACACTCATGCCATGGGCGAAAAATGACCGGAATCTGCTCACCTTTCTCATCCTTCAAAGACTTCAAGAATGCAGCCAATCGATCAAGCCACACAAGAAACTCCTGAGCCTTAGAACCACCTTTTAATACAGCTTTGACGACAAAAGGATTGGATACATCCCACGCATTCTTTCCTGTCACGATGTTATCAGCATGCCAACTCATTGTGACAAAACCGCCACGTGCATATTGTTTGCGTACCTCAGAGCGGATTCTATCAAATGGGACTCCATCTATATTCTTCTCTTCTTCTCGCTCTATACGACACAACTCGAAAGACATCATGGCTGGATACATATCCACAACATCCTTTGTATCACTTCTATCCTCACCGCCACCCTTCCACTGGAATCCATACATGGTATCATCATGATGACCATACATCACACCCGAGGAAGCACTCGCTCTTAAAGTTTTCACATACTGCTTTGTTAGAGACTGTGCCATCACCAGCGATGATGAAATGAACAACAAGCAAACAAAAATAGACTTGAACACTTTCATCACGGAATTTTCCGAGTAAGAATGCTCATATACGGATCGTGAATATGCATTAAATCGTGGAACCGGGTGCTCGGCAAAGTATTTGATACGACCGATATATTCCTCTGCATTATTACAACGTCCGCCAACTTTTTTCGCATCTACAGAATAGCCTTCAAAAGCCTCATCTGTTCCAAGAATATTCTTACCATACATGAGTGATTCGCAAGTCTTCACTTTCATTCCACTCCCTGAAAAGATGGGCAGAATCATAAAGTCTGCGGAAAGATAATAGGATGTTAACTCTGGTGCATCGCTTATAACTTCCAAATCCTTCAGACATTCATTCTCCTCCTTCAATTTTGCCATTCCTTTTCCGACAATCTTGAGTTCTATATCCACATGGGGAAGCACATTCTTTACAAACCAAAGAATGCCTTCGTTATTTGCGGCAAAGTAACTGCCCAGAAATAAGCATTGGGGATGTTTCCTTGTGAGTATTTTGATGTCAAAAGCCACATCTGCGCATTGGTCTGGCAAAGCTATGGGAACGATACAATCGGCCTTTCTTCCATACATCGCTTGCAATAATCTGCTATCACGTTCATTAAGAGCCAAGACGCTATCTGCGTAACGGCAGGAATACTCATCATTTCTGGCAGCACATTTGATAATCACATCCCTAAATAACATACGCTTGGAGAGAGCGCTATCATAATAGACACTTTCCACATTATGGAAGTGGACAATCACTTTCCCTTTGTATCCTTTTTCCTTCAGTCTTTTGGCTAACATTCCGAAAAGGCTTGTACTAATGAATACCGCATCGTAATCTTGCGCCATCTCCACAATTTCCTTGATTCTACCATGTATCAACCCATTATAATAGCCAAAAGGGAAATAGCATGCCGAAAGGAACCAATTCCATAGTGACCGCCTTTTCCCCTCGTCGTGGATATACACAACATCCACGTTCTTATTGCCAAGAATACGCTGCGCAATGCTCAAATTACGCTTGTTGGCTATTCCCCCACCTTCGAGAATGCCACAATACTTCTTAAATAGCACGAACAGAACTTTTTTCATAACATCGCCAACATTTTTTGTTTCCACATTTTATACATTTGCAACGTCTGAGATTTCTTACCCATTACCTCACGTATCGCCTCGCGCAAAATGATGATATTTGCATGTTGTATGTAACTTCTGATTGTTTTTTCCCTTGAGAAGCCATTCTTTTCGTTCAATTGAATTGATGAATTGAGCAATTTCATTTGATAGCCCAATGTCGGGATGCGTTCGGTAATGAGATGAAGATAATGTAGGGATGTGTCATAAATCATGTCAGTCCCATACTTTTTCATTAATCTGTAATGAATGTCATCTTCTTCACCATACATAAAATTTGTTTCATCAAACATCCCCACAGAAACAAACATACTTCTGCGAACAAAAAAACAGGCACCAGACAAATACATCTTGCTTGGCACATACCAATTCATACGTGAACTTATCGCCGTGAAAATAGTCCACAAATACCCATTCATCATAGTTGTCCACAAAACTGAAGACATGCTCGGTCGAGTCTTAGAATACATCTGTTTCATTCCATACATGCTAAGTTTCTCGTTCCGTTCAAAAGCAGCAAGCACCTGTTGGAAGACTGGTTCATATAAACGCACATCAGGATTCATAATAAGGATCACAGGCGCCGTACTTGCCTGTATTCCCATATTATTCCCTTGTCCATAACCTTCATTTCGTGTATTTTTGATAAATATAACTCCATCCCCCCAAATTTCCTCAATTCTTTGGAACATTGGTTCTGGATTATGGCTATTGTTATCAACTATCACCAATTCCATCTCCCCCTGTGGAACGTCTGCATATTGTTTGACACTATCCACACAATCGAAGATGTCCTTTTCCGAGTTATGAGTTACAATTATAAGTGATACACGTTTCATTTCGAGTTACTTGTACAATATATGATAAGAATCCTCTTCGCCATTCATTGCTTGACCAAAGAGTGTGAGAGTATCTGTGTATAAAACTGAAAGACGTTGTTGACATAACTTTCGGACGTATACAACTGATTGACAGTCGTGAAAGCACGTTGCAGATAAGGTAAATAATCATCAAAGGGGCGATTACTTACATTATATAGCAAATCCGCAAGTTGTGCCTCCGTCTCATATCGCAAAGCTATTTCGCCACCCGCTAGTTCTCGTCCATTATCCATCTGTTCCATGGTTCCACCTGTGTTATGTCCAATCGCTAAACAGCCACAAAACATTGCCTCAGGCATGCAGCGTCCAAAACCCTCACAAGGAGAAGGTATAACGATTGCCCATGCACGCCGCATATAGTCTTGTATGTCATCCTTCTGTCCCAGAATCTTAACACATGCCTCCAAATGATGCTTTTGTATATAGGAAACCAGATTATTGTAATAGTTTGCATCGGACTTCTCCCCGATTATATATAATGGCATGGCATTGTCTATACGTTTATTATATATATTGTATGCCTTTACCAATTCCAATACGCCCTTTATTGCAACCACACGTCCTGCATAGAGAAAGAATCTTTCTTTGGTATTTTGAGGAAATGCATCCATTGATGGGTGAATGCCATTGTATATAACACGCGAAACAGATCTACCTGCTTGCTGGAAATAACGTTGTATGTCCTTTGTGATACAAATATTATAAGAGTTAGGAGACATCAATTGACACAAAAAGCTATCTTTTGTCGGGAAAAAACACAGACCATGATCTTTATCCGCATATTCACGTATATGATAGATATGCGGAACACCTAATTTTCGAGAAACCGCGTAACCAATGCCACACACACTTACGTTTGTGTGAACCAATTGAACGTCGTAATCTTTCAAATCCCTTACTATCTTTTTCACGGCAAGTCCATTCACGATTCTACGAGCTATGAGACGCGGGAAAAACAGCAATACGTCTTTTGCAGAATGCACCCAAGGGTATGTATTGTAGCGATAGGGAATGACAATCGTGCGAATTCCCCAATCTGACAGTTCATCATAGATACCCTTATTATCAGGCATAACAACAATTGGGCTAATGCCATGTTGCATAAGCCCGCGCATCATAATCTTAAATGATTTTGCACTCCCCGCCATTGACAGAGTTTCATGTAGAACGTATAGAACATTCATGCGATAATGAACCTAATTCAGACAATTTATTACAATATTCCAACACATTTTACAGCCAACATGCTTGTTCTTTTTTCTCTTCCCTTCTTGATCGCATGATTGGAATCACGTGCAGAATCAGCCACCCCATCTCTTTTAAAGCTAACCACGGAGCATGTACCCACAGTTTCATCCATCGATACAAACACTGACAGATGTTTAATGAAGGGTCACATGAGATGACTAAAGTCTGCAAATGAAAAGCCTTCTTGTTATATAGCCGTTCATTCCCATGCAACACCCTATCATGCCACACCCTAGAATGAGCAGAAAGAACGATCTTGCGTTTATGGTATATAATCCTGGTATAGTAGTTGTTATCTTCACCATATTGGGTGAAAAGAGGATTAAATCCGCCTATCCTCCTCAGCATTTCTATTGGTATTAACCAACAAGCCGCACACACTTCTCCCACATCATAGGCAGCATGAGGTTCTTCGCATAAAAGGAGATCGTCAAGCAGTTGATTACCTGTATTTTGCAATGTCCAACGAAAATTCGAGTCCAACCTACTGCCATCACCATTTAGGTGTATTGGAGTGATTATATTCTCCCCGTCAGCAACCTTGAGCATCTCCTCCACCGCTGTCGGCTGCAAATAGGCATCTTGATTCAAAAGAAGTACATAATCAGCCTGATGTGCCAATGCATAACGTATCCCCGCATTGTTACCTTGACCAAACCCTAGATTCTTTTTTTGTGGCAGCCATATAACCTCCGGAAAAGACGACAATATCAATTCTCCAGTTCCATCGGTAGAGTCGTTGTCCACAACAATCACTTTAATAGGATAAGTGCTATGAAGAAGGCTTGCCAAACACTTCTCAATCCATTTCATCCCATTATAAGTGACAATTATAATATATATGTTCAATCTCTTTTCCATATGAACTTGAATTTTGACATTAAATACAGAAGCCCCGCAAATAAATATTGCAATGCAATAGCAAAATTATGGAAACGATAATAGAATATTCCAAATATCGGTACCGTTGCCAACACAAACAGCACCAACACTTCTGTCACTTCAAACTCGTTTCTATTAAAGTATTTAATAAGCAAGAGACATATCAAAGCGAAAAATGAGGAATAAATGATGCATCCGACCAGTCCGACATCCAAAAACCATGCTCCGACATGGGTAGCAAACACTCCAATGAAGAATCCTTCTTTGGCACTACGTTCCTCTTTCACATCACTATAGTCACTATTCAGCATCACATGCGAAAGAATAGGCATCTCTCGTTGAGGATAAAAAAGGTCTGGGTTCGCATTCTCATAGAAATAGCAAAAATTCAAATACGATTGCCCAGCATACTGCAATACACTTCCTGCGGCCCCTTCATTGGTATCTTCAAATCGAGCAGACGACACAGCCACAAAATATACACCTGCGGCAATTGCAAACGGAATTCCACATATCCATAGAATCTTCTTGACTGCCGAGGTAAGTATCTTTTGAAAGAACACAATACAGAAAATGAACATTTCACCATACAATATCAACTCCGCCCGGTCTGCTCCTTGAATAGCCTTGATTGGACCACTTAAAGAGATGAATAGCAAAACAATGGTAACCCATAATGAACGTTTTTCTGCACATGTATAATAGAAGAATAGTGGCAATGCCAATATGGTGGTGAAGTTCAGATAATTGAAATATCGCAACACGCCAGGTAACGAAGCTGCCTTAATATCAGCAAAAGACATCTCCGCATCATAATGGCTTTCCCGCACCGCTGATAAATCTCCATTAAGAATTTCCAAGGTTGAATCTGCCACCAAATAGAAATTCAAAAGAGATTGAGCGAGCAATATCAGAACAAATAAGAATAGTAAATGTGGATGAGTACAAGTGATTTTCTTTAATGCCTCCACTCTAATCAACGAGAATGGAAGAATAGTCAAAGTCAGTAATCCGCAATACAAGATTGTGGGAACAAAACCCAAATCCGGTTCCCATCCATCCACTAAGACTCCACTTCCTTCCAAGTTATTGCCCACAACCATAATAATGGCGCATAACGATGTTATGGTGTATAATGAAGACATATATACACTGACATCGAAGGCCCTATGTCTGTAGCATAGATAAACCGTTAGCGATATGAAATATATGAAAGGGAATATATACATTTTGACAACTATGACATATTATTCACATATTGTATAAAACAATTGAAACACTTGGTAGCAAGTTGATGCGCCAAGGATCTATCAGGACGCACAGACCTCAACACATTCAACTTCTCATTACAAATCCTCAAAGTTTGACTCTTCTGGGTTTCATCCATAAATGCCTCCGTAATGTCAACGCCGTGTTCTGACATACCCAAATCCTCCAATAGCCCCTGTATTTTATGCTCATAACTCAAAGCCAAAAAGGGAATCTCATTGTTAATTGCAAATACGATAGTGTGATAGCGTGCTCCTATTACCATCTTGGCTTTTGAGACAATCGTCTGCTGAATGTCCGAGCCATATGTATCTGGAACAACATATACATTTGTTTGATTGGACAATGTCTTCAGGCTCCTAAAATAATCATAATCACCTCGGTTCCCTAGGCTACAAAGTTGAGGAAACATGACAATTTGACAATTTTCATAGACCTTGGCCACATGGTTCATCAACTGCAAATAGAAATCGTCCACAACATATTGAGACACATTACAATACCCATAATGCCACGTAAGTCTATTCGGTACAAAAACCACATAATCCTTTGCAAGTCTCTTCTGCAATTCTTCAGGTACTTCAACTACAGGCTTTTCGAGAAATGCCGTATCTACCGCTGAAACATATTTCAGATTCATCTCATCTGCCAATCGCTTAGATTTACAATCGCGCAATGACAAGAAATCAAAACTTCTCAACAAAGTTGACGACAACTCTTTGAACTTTCTATTGGCCCTTGTTGACATGGGGAATGGACCAATAGAACGAGAATAATAAGCCAATGGCCGATGCCAAAGGAGGGCCAACTGCAACAAATACAGATGCCGCCAGTTCTGAAATCCTCCCATGCAAATGCCACCAGGTGCACATAGCACTAAATCCGCCTTTTGGTAATATGACTTTAACTGCCGAAGTATCGGATGAATTCTTGTTCCAATTGCTGTCATATCATGCCGAACTAAGAACTTGGCAAACGGCTCTGCCAACAAGTTGTGAGGAAAGACAAAACGAACATATTTATTCAATGGGTGTTTCACTTCAAACTCACCTATTGCATTTCTGTCATCCATAAAAGCCAAAATTGTCACATGAACATCCGGTAGCGTCCGGTTTAACGAACGTACCAAGGCACGGTGAGCAGATTCATCACCACGATTCCCCATGGGTTGATTTATGATCAATATCTCTTTAACTTTCATGTTCGGCATGACTGCTATTAGTGAAATGTATTTGTAACCTCTATCGGCTTTCTCCCTGATTCTGCAATCTTCATCTGATCTGACAAAACGCCAATACCTATAATTACAACCATCACTTCATTTGATGGGATGAGAAATCTTTCTTGCATAGCCGACAATTTGTCATAATAAAAACCACACGACAGAGGTATTGTTCCCAAACCCATGAAATGAAGAGCGTTAATTAGATTCATGGCGTACAAACCGCCATCAACATAACATTGAAAAGGTTCATAGTCCAGAAAACCCTTCATGTCCGCTGTCACGACAATGCTGCAATGTATATCGTGACAGAACCCGTTGCATCCACCCTGCATTTCTAACAGTTCATGGCATTTTTCCCCCATATAGATATGAGTATGCCATGCTTGACGATTACATGCAGAAGGGGTGCGGGCTGCCAAATGCAATGCCTTCTCTATCAATTCCACATCAGGCAGTTTATCTTCAAAATATCGAATTGAATGGCGACTATGCAGCAATGAATGGAAATCACCCTTTGCTGCATTCTGTATAGATTCTCTATTTGCCACAAAAATCCCTGCCGCTCTTGAAAACTCCTTATTTCGTACACCCGCTTTTTCACATAAACAATTAAAAGAACTTTCAATGACGGAAACATCCACCCCATCCTCCTTCATATAGTCTAAATACTCACTAATCGTTGAGAGAGGATAGAACAAAAATGCCAAATCCTGTTTTCCATAACGCACATAATATAGGGAGAGCCTCTTTATCAACCTTGCCACCTTTTCGCGTCCAAATCCCCTTTTGGGATTCTTCATTGACATTCCCTTTTCTATCACATGATTCTCTCGCAATAAGGTATATTGCATTTTTTGAATATCGTTGTCCGTTGAAAAAGATGCATTATATAGACACAATCGGCGCCAATACCTCAAAACCTCCCTCAATAATAACCACGATTTAGGGACTCTTTCCTTCATTCTTTCTATGTAATACTTCACCATCATCACCTCAACAATTTCTTATAATGAACAATATCTTTCCATCCTATCAATAATGCGAACACTTGCATTCTGAAAAAAACACGATAATCAGGAATCAAATAATTAGCAATAAAGCCTGAACTAAAAATGGTGATGATGGAAACAATAGCTGCTCCAATCGCACCATACGACCTGATTACAAAGTAATTTAAAACGACACAAACCAAACACCCTATAACATTGCGAATAGAGACCCACTTCTGTTTCTCCTCAATAATAATCAACTGTCCAGAAGTTTGAGATAAAGCAGCACCAATCACTTTAAATGACATGATAGCCAGAATTGAAACCGCAGGTAGATATTGCATCCCAAATGTAAAATATACTACAGGAAAGGACAATACACAAAGTGAAATTGCAGCCAGCACACACACCCATACCGTCACATTCATAAAAATCTCGGCTTTCCTCGCATACTCCATATCATTTTCTTGGTGATATTTAACTAACAAGGGGCTAACCGTTTGGGCTATAATCGTTGGAATAAATACAAGGACTTCAACAAATCGAACTGCAACCGAATATTGCCCCACAACACTTTTGTCGAGCATCTGACCCAACATCACCTGATCAATGCGCTGATAAATCACGATTGCTGCTCCAGAAAGCAACAACGGGAAGGACTGACATATAAGATATTTCGCAACAGACATGTCAAAATGCCACAATCTGAAACTTGCAATCTTTCTTTTGTATGATATGGCATAGCCACTAGCCAAGAGAAAAGCGTCGAAAACCAAAGACCAGATGAACCATATTAAAGAGGCTTGACACAATAGAAGTACGACCTTCAAGCAAATTCCAATAATTGTCCGTGATATTTCAGTCTTAACAACATACTCATTCCACACTAACGCCGTAAAATGATTCCGAGTGACATTGAAAACTGACAAAACAATGGATAAAGAATAAATCATCACCAAATCCCTTGTAAACGCATCCTCTTCAAATAAAAACACATAAAAAACAACCGTTATGATTGCAAATATAGACAGAATTAGCCTTAATATGAAAACCGTTCCAATAAGAGAGTCCCTCATTTCTGTCCTCCTACTTTCCTCGCGTATTTCTATTGAATCAAAACCGAATTGAGCAACTATTTGGAAAATAGTGATGACGCTGATAACATAATTCATCAAACCGTATTTTTCCGGGCCCAAATATTGTGCCACAAAGATGCCGACAAGCAAACTTCCCATCAAATTGACAACTTTGCCTAGTATTGCCCAAAACAAATTACTAAATACTTTCTGTTTCGTCGGGCTGGAAGATATTCTATTTTTTATATCACCCCAAACAGACATATACCTTATTTATGGATTAGAGCATCTTTTGAGACATACAATGATATGATTAGTATTGCCAACATCTGCATAGCTATAACAAAAATCAGGCGCTTGGGACCATCTGGTTTAATAGGGACGGATGCACTTTTTAATGTTGTAAATGCAGGGGTACATTCCTGGACTTTGGCTTGCATTGCCTCAAGTTGTGTGTTCATACCCCGATAGGTGTTTTGTTTCACTTGCATCGATTCCTCTAACTCATCACGTTGAGATATAAACGATTGCATGATAACATTTTTATGCGTATCACAATACCGGGAATAGGCTTTTACCGCTTTCTCATACTCAATTCTTGCACTATCTGTCAGATGTTGATAATATTCCAAATCCAATCGTGCTTTGCTTGTTCTGTATTTTACAATAAAATTCTGAAGACGTTGTTTGACAGAATCAGCTATTGTGGCACAAACCAATGCATCCTGATCTTGTACCGTGATAGTCGTCACATTGGTTTTCTTATCTACAGAACAAACTATCTTATCCTGAATTTTTGACACCACTTCATGATCTTCTTCTGACATTCTGAAGGGATTTATCTTCCCAGGAGCACCACCACCCACATCTGTACGTTTTTCAGCAAACTGTTTCTTCACCCATCTAATGGCATCGGTGAAAGGTTTCGTCAACCAGTTCTTCTTTTGATGTTCTTTCAGATAGGTGTAATAATCCGTTTTCACCTCACCATCAGATGTTGTCACTTGAATATCAAGCAAGCCCACTATGAACTCGGGAGATTCAAACAACTCAGGATACAACAATGGATAAATCGCATCGCTATTCTCCAGACTCCCCATATTTATACCAAATGACGACGCAATTGATGACAAGCCGCCACTCACATCTGCGCCACCAGACTCTGGTGCCAAAGAAACGGATGCCACATAAAATCTTGGTTGAGGCAATATCCACAAACAGGACAAGACAAAGACTATAGGCAAAACTTTGTAATAAATTTTTTTATTACGTTTCATTGCCAGCCAAACCTTGTGGATATCTACTATTTTTACATTATTATTCTGTTCTTCCATAAGTTTATGTTTATCTACATCCATCAATCTATATCTTTTGCCATCCTTACAGATTCTTTGCCACTTCAAAGGCCCTTTCTATCACCTTGTGCATATCATAATACTTGTACTCCGCAAGGCGACCACCAAAGATGACTTTGGTTTGGGCATCAGCAAGCGCCTTATACTTGGCATAGAGTTCGGAGTTTTGATCATCATTTACAGGGTAGTAGGGTTCATCACCAGGCTGCCACTCCTTGCTATATTCCTTGGAGATAACAGTGTCGGGCTGAGTACCGTATTCAAAATGCTTATGCTCAATGATACGCGTATAAGGTGTTTCGGCATCAGTATAGTTAACCACAGCATTGCCCTGATAGTTCTCCACACCTTCCAACAATTCTGTTTCGAAAGACACTGTGCGATACTGCAAATGACCATACCGATAGTTAAAGTAACGGTCAATCTCACCTGTATAAATCACCTTGTCAGCACATGCTTCCAGTTCTTCTTTCTGGTCAAAGTAATCAATGCCCAGACGCACCTCGCATCCCTCAATCATTTTCTCCACAAGAGCAGTGTAACCTCCTTCGGGAATGCCTTGGTATTTGTCATTGAAATAGTTGTTGTCAAACGTGAAGCGCACAGGCAAACGCTTGATAATGAAGGTTGGCAGTTCGGTACACTTGCGTCCCCACTGCTTCTGCGTATAGCCTTTAATCAATGCTTCGTAGATATCTTTTCCAATCAGGCTGATGGCTTGTTCTTCAAGGTTCTTCGGACTCTCAATATGATACTCCTTCTTCTGTTCTTCTATTTTTGCCTTCGCCTCTTCTGGAGTCTTCACGCCCCACATCTGATAGAAAGTGTTCATGTTGAAGGGCAGATTGTAGAGTCTGCCTTTATAGTTTGCCACCGGAGAATTAGTATAGCGGTTGAATTCCACAAAACTATTCACAAATTGCCATACCTCCTTGTTGCTTGTATGGAAAATATGGGCTCCATACTTATGCACATTGATGCCATTCACATTCTCCGTATAGATATTGCCACCAATATGGTCACGTTTGTCTATCAAAAGAATGGAATATCCTTTCTTCTTCAAGAGGTAGGCAGACACAGCACCAAACAATCCTGTGCCAACAATCAGAAAATCATATTTTTTATCCATCATTTATTTTAAGATATTTGCAATTGTCACCATCATAGTTGCAATAGATGCGGCAGATGTACCCATGGCTGCATACTCTGCGGTTGTCATCTTGTTCTTTTGCTTTTTCGATGGCACCACAATCGTACAGCCAGGTTCTACTGCTTTCTTGCTTCGATGGCTGATCAGTTCCACAGCACCATTCATATAGACTGCATAGACACGAGCCTTTCGGGCATTATCTCCATATCCACCTGCACGCTTAATGTAGTAGTTGAGAGATTCCCCCTTCTTATAGTTCATCGAAATTGGGTACATCACATCTCCGCTCACCTTCACAATTGAAGAATACTGAGGGACAATCAGTTTGTCACCCTCTCTCAACACGATGTCCTCTTCACAGCCAGGTTGCGCAATCGCCTTTTCGAGGTCGATGGACACAGGGAAAGTCGTACCAATGTCAAGTTTCATCAGCAACAAAGAATCGGCACGATTCAAATCAAAGTTCTTATTGTCACCTTGCATAGACTCTTCATAGAGTGTGATTTGGGCTGCTCTGAGGGATGCCTCTTGCTGCTGTCGCTCTTCATCCGTCATTTTTCTTTCCAAACGAGCACCTTTCGCATAGCCCAATGAACTGAGTCCACCTGCCGCATTCACCAAATCGCTCAAACGATAATTTTTATTACTCATGGCATAAGTTCCCTCAAAATTGATGGCACCAGCGACAGAGACATTCTGCTGTTCCGAATAAGAAGGACTCTTTCTGACAGCCACCTGATCATAAGGCTTCAGGACAAAACCTGGTTCGCCATCCACCACAAAACCATCCTTCAACGCAAAGGAAAATGTTTCTGTCAGTTTCTCATTATCCACCAATGCATGCGGGTCATCTATGCGTCTGTACACATCCACTTTCACGGTTGATGCGGCATCGGTCAAGCCTCCAGCCTGCAACACCAAATCTTCAACCGTCGTATTGTCGGCATACACATAGACACCTGGATAATTCACCTCACCTGTGATAGACAACGTCTGTTCGCCCCTCATGTCGAGCTTACTTGGAACAAACAGCACATCGTTCTTACGCAGAGGTATATCAGCCACAGTACCATCCATAATACCCTTTATGTCGACAGCCAAGACCTCCAGTGTGAGGTCTTCTTTCTGACGATGCATCACAGCGCGGTTGATGAAAGCATCTTCACGCAACCCTTCGGCTGCATGAACCAAATCCCTAACGGAACTGATATTACCACCCAATTCATACATACCACTATGGAAAACGGCACCACGCACTTCTACCATGTTGGAATATCGTGGAACCACACTATCAACAGAGATAGAATCGCCATCAGCCAACGTAAAGTCGCTCCAATCGAACTCACCCACAGTATGAATCGAATACTCTGCTCCATCCTTGCGTGTCACGCGGATACTCTTTTTGTAGGCATCCCCTGTGAAACCGCCTGTATAACTAAGCAATGTGGAAAGAGTCTCATTCCGCTTCATCTCATAAAACATCGGACGTTTCACTTTACCACGCACTTCCACCAATGCATCGTATGCACCAACCACCACAATGTCATTGTCGTTCAATCGCACATCACCACGTGCATTGCCATTCAAGATGTAGTCATACACGTCAATAGAGGAAATGGCACGCCCTTGGCGATAGACCTTAATGTCACGAAGCGTACCTATGTCGTTGATACCGCCTGCGGCATACAATGCATTGAAGGCTGATGACAAAGAACTCAATGTATAAGTTCCTGGCACATTGACTTCGCCCAGCACCTGCACCTGTATGCTACGTGTGCTACCTACAGACAATGATATATTTGAATCAGAATAGAATTGTCCCAAGCGTGAACGAAGATAATTAGTGGCTTCTGCCACACTCATGCCACCAATCTTACATGGTCCAACCCCTTGAACGACCACAACTCCATCAGGAGAAATCGTTTCCGTAAAAGTTTCTTGCGAAGCGCCCCAAATGTCTATAATCACATCATCGCCCGCACCCAGACGATAGTTAGCTGGAGTTGCCATATTCATGTTAGGTTGAAAGGTCAGCATCTGATTATTGAAGATGTTACGACCAAACACCTCACTTTCATTCTTGAAATAATTCTGGTAATAGATGAGCGAGTCTATGTCCATGAAACCGATTTCATCATTCAAAGCCTGTTCACGTTCTTCACGGGTTCCGTAGTTACGGTTCTGGACACGCATCTGTGATTGAATCATATACTGATTCTGTCGCTGATTCCTCTCCCCCTGTTCTTGTCTTTCCTGACGCAAACGGCTCTGCGACTTTCCCGCATTCTGCCCAGTCAAGTCTGATGCACCCAAGTTCTGTTGTTCTGCTTCATATTTTTTTCGGATACGGCGCAACTGCTCAGTGGTCACACCCTTTTGCAACAGTTTGGTCACAATCTGCTGTTGGGTGGAACCTTTTTCCTGTTCTTGCTGTACATAACTGATAACCTGCTCATCAGTCATTGACTGAGAAAAAGCAGGCAATGTGCAGACCAAGAGTCCGAAGATAAATACTAATCTTTTTACGAAAGACAACTTCATGGCGCTTATATATAGGATTTAGATATTAAACAATGTTTTGAATATGATTTGGGCATCAACCCACAGACTGCGATGCTTCAAATAATCAAGATCCATGTCAAGCCTCTTCAGCATCTTATCCATCGTGTCAGTATAGCCATTTTGGATCGTAGCCATCGAGGTGACACCTGGAACGGACTGATAGAGCAACTGATAGTCTGGATTCCGTTCCATGATCTTGTCGATGAAGAACTGGCGTTCGGGACGATATCCCACAAAAGACATCTCCCCCTTCAGCACATTCCATATCTGCGGCAACTCATCCAGATGGTGCTTACGCAACACTTTTCCGAACTCAGTCAAACGAGGGTCATCCTCTTGCTCCAACTGCGGCACACCATCCTTCTCGGCATTCACCACCATCGTACGAAATTTATATATCCTAAATGGCTTTCCCCCTTTGCCAATTCGCTCTTGGCTATAGATGACAGGTCCAGAGGCATTCCATTTCTGTCTAATGTAAATGTATAGAAAGGCAGGAGACAGGACTATCATCAAAAAGATGGCACCCACAACATCGCCCACACGCTTCAAAGCCCTTTCCAGTCCATTCATTCCGTCTATGTTAATCGACTCTTTCGCTTGATTCATCAATCGTTTACTTTTTCCTTGTATATATATAATATATAACGAAATGCTTACACATTTATTATATTGCTTTTTTACAAAAATCGAACAAAGTTAACGATAATTTATGGATAAATAGCATATATTCAAAGTTTTTTACTAAATTCGCATCAGGAAAGGCCTGAATCATTTATCTGCGACCTTTTTCTCTCCTTTTATGAACACTTAATTAACATTGGAAAAGATGAATATAGTTGAACGTTTTTTGAGTTATGTCGCCTTCGACACACAATCATCTGAAGCGACCCATGTAACACCTTCCACTGAGAAACAGCGCATCTTCGCACGACATCTCAAAGAGGAATTGGTGGCAGAAGGATTACATGATGTTGAACTGGACGAATTGGGCTATCTGTACGCCACCCTACCTGCTAACACTGACAAGCAGGTTCCGACCATTGGATTCATTGCCCACATGGACACCAGTCCCGACGCTTCGGGAAAGGACATAAAACCCCGCATCATTAGGAATTACGATGGAAACGACATCATCCTATCTGAAGGCATTGTCACATCTGTAGAAAAGTTCCCCGAACTGCTCTACCATAAAGGCGAGGACCTCATCGTGACCGACGGCACCACCCTGTTAGGTGCAGATGACAAGGCTGGCATTGCTGAAATTGTACAAGCAATGGTCTATCTGCAACAGCATCCAGACATCAAACATGGCAAAATCCGCATCGGTTTCAATCCCGATGAAGAGATTGGGCTTGGAGCACATCATTTCAATGTAGAAAAATTCGGTTGTGAGTTCGCCTACACAATGGACGGCAGCGAGGAAGGCGAAATTGAATTTGAGAACTTCAATGCCGCCTCTGCTAAAATCACCGTCAATGGCTGTTCCGTTCATCCTGGCTATGCTAAAGACAAGATGGTCAATGCTGCCCGCATCGCCACAGAATTGGTTCAGATGCTGCCATCCGACGAGGCCCCAGAAACCACAGAGGACTATGAAGGCTTTTTCCACCTCACCAACATGAGCGGAAGCGTTGAGAAAGCGCAACTCTCATTCATTATTCGCGATCACGACCGAGAGTTTTTCGAGAGCCGCAAAGCAGAGATTTCCGATATAGTGAAAACCATCAATGAGAAGTATGGTGAAGGTGTGGCATTGCTTGAAACAAAAGACCAATACTACAACATGCGCGAGAAGTTGGAGGACAAGATGCACATCATCGACATAGCCAAGCAAGCCATTACAGAAGCGGGTATGACTCCCAAAATCAAAGCCATCCGTGGTGGCACTGACGGTGCGCAACTCTCTTTCATGGGCCTTCCCTGCCCCAACATCTTTGCCGGCGGTCTCAACTTCCATGGCCCTCACGAGTTCTGCCCTGTACAGAATCTGGAAAAAGCCATGAAAACCGTGGTCAATATCTGCAAAATTGTAGCCGAGAAATTGGGGGAATAGCGGAGACCTGCGGTTAATAAAAAAGTGTACCCCTCGGGTACAGCACATCGTACCCGAAGGGTATGGCTGGCCGTACCCGAGGGGTACACTTTTCAACATTACTGATTATCCCGAGTCGGTCATTAGCGTTTTGATGATGGCAACTTCTATTTTTGAGCAGATGATTTGACGCTTTGAAGGTGCAATGGGGTTCCATTGTAACTGAAAAGCGATGAAACAGATGACAAAAAGAAAGTTTGTCAGCACATAAACAGTCTAATGAACGATTCGGGATTATAGGTCTTCGTCACCGAACTCAAACTCGTCATCCTCATCATCCAGATCAAAGTCGAAATCGCCAAAGAAAGCGGGTTGAATGAAATCATCAAGTTCGCGACGTTCCTTCTTGGTGGGACGCCCTGTACCCCTTGCTCTGCCGATGAAGCCGCCGATTCGGTTCATCTCCAAGAGCTCTAGTTGCTCTTTGGCTGTGACGTTTTCCAACACTTCAGGCACGAGTTTGGCTCCCACACGGTTCTGGATGGCTTTAAGGACCTTAAAGGAATAAGTAATGGGAGGCTTGCGCACCTCAATGATATCCCCTTCCTTGATCATCTTGGAGGCTTTCTGTTTCACGCCTCCGATGGTGACACGTCCGTTCTTGCAGGCATCAGCAGCAATAGAGCGCGTCTTGAAGATACGTGCTGCCCAAAGCCATTTATCCAATCTTGCTTCCACAATCTTATGTACAATTAGACAGTTTACAATTTACAATTGAACAGTCACTACTTCTTATTGTATTGGTTCATCGTGCGGTCGAGACCTTGCAGACAGAAGCTCTTAATCATCTCACCCACATAATCCAGTTTCTCGTCGATGATTCTATTGTCTTCATCGCTGAACTGACCCAACACAAAATCGACCTGTGTGCCTTTAGGAAATTCATTGCCAATGCCGAATTTGATGCGAGGATAATTCTGGGTCATCATACATGAGGCAATGTTTTTCAATCCGTTATGTCCACCATCGCTACCACTTCCTCGCATACGAATCTTACCGACAGGCAGACTGAGGTCATCAACAATGACAAGCAAATGTTCTACAGGAATTTTCTCCTGCTGTGCCCAATAACGCACCGCCTGCCCCGAAAGGTTCATATAGGTCGACGGCTTGAGTAAGATGAGTTCTGTATTCTTTACACGGGTTCTTGCTATGGCTCCATAGCGTTTGTCAGCCCACTCAGCACCTTGCTTTTGGGCAAAGGCATCCACGGCCCGGAAACCGACGTTATGGCGTGTACCCACATATTCGTCACCAATGTTCCCAAGTCCAACAATCAAGTATTTCATATATTCATCATGTGTTTCAGTCCTTTTCTTCTGAAACAAATCAAACAACCACATACTTTAGATATAGATATATAAAGAGAGTGTACCGCAAGCCCTGCATGGACACCGATACACTCTCATTCCGTTTTTCTGTGTGATAACACACACTCCTGATGACATTACTCAGCAGACTCTGCCTCGGCAGCAGCAGCACGAGCGGCTCGAGTCATACGGACAGCACAAACAACCACTTCTTTTGAAGTAATAATTTCGAGTCCCTCGTAAGAGAGTTCTGCCACCTTCATTGCCTTGCCAAGACCAAGGTTTGTCACATCAATGTCAAGTGTGTCTGGGAACTGAGTGTAGAGAGCCTTAACAGCCAACTTACGCACATTGAGTGTGAGTTTACCACCGGCACGTACACCTTCAGCAAGACCATTGAGTTTCACTGGAATCTCAAACACCACAGGCTTGTCCTCTGTAATCTGGTAGAAGTCAACGTGAACAGGGCGGTCAGTTACGAAATCGCACTGCAGGTCTTTCAAGATAGCCTTGACTGACTTTCCGTCAACCACGAGATTTACGATGTAAACATTAGGAGTGTAAAGAAGTTTAGCCAATTCCTTCTCCGAAATCTGGATTGACTTTGCTACAGGAAGACCGTTCTCGCCCTTCTCTACTCCATAAAACACTGCTGGAATCAGACCAGCACGACGAAGGTCACGACTTGCCTTCTTGCCATACTCTGTACGAGCCTGTGCATTGATTGTAATTTCTTTCATTTTTTTAGTTTTGTGTTACTATAAATTAAGTCTTTCGGGGGAGAAAACCCCACTATTGCGCTTAATTCGCCATCACACGAAAACCCTCCATTTAGGGAGGAGGGCTAATGTGTTGCCCAAAAAAGCGGCACAAAGGTACGACTTTTGCCGAAATTGACAAAAGTTTTCCTCTGAATTTTCTTATTTTCCTTATGATTTGAGATTTATCTCCTCACACAAAGTGTCATTCTGGCACTTCCATCTATCAGAAAATGTCCTTCACCTTGTCAAGGAAACTCTTCTTCTCTGCTTTATCTTCGGCTTCTTCATCTACAGATGCATCGGTTTCAACTTCGGCCTGAGCAGATGCCACAGGAGCAGCAGACTCTGAATTTTCTGTCGCAGGAGCCACAGCAGGTGCATTGCCTTTTGCCACATCTAATGTCTTCATCAATGCATCAACAAACTTCTCGTAGTCCTCTTTATAGAGGAACAGTTTATGCTTCTCAAACACGAAACGAGGATTATCCATCGTACCCTCATTGATTTTCTTACTCTCCGTAATGGCAATGTAACGATCGCCATTTCTGCTCTGCTTCACATCAAAATAATAGATGCGCTTGCCCGCCTTGATACTCTCGGAATAAACCAAGTCTTTGTCTGTATCACCCATAATATCTTTGTTTTTATAAATTTTGAAACTTAAATTTGCTACAAAATTGTTACTTTTTTTTCGTTTACACAAGATTTTAGACTGTTTTTTTCATTTTCGTGCAATCATTCTTTCAAAAAAGCCGTTTTTTTCAAAGAAAATCCCTAAATTTGCACACAAATTGTTTTTACAAATAAAAAATAAGGGAAAGAAGACACACGGTCTTTCACCTATATAAAAGAACACACACAAAAAAGAGTTTTTGGCTTATGATCAACCGCACACTTATCCGTCTGAAAATAGTACAGCTTATTTATGCATTCTACCAGAATGGTGGCAAAAACATTGACATTGCTGAGAAAGAACTCCTCTTCAGTCTCTCCAAAGCGTATGACCTTTACAATTATATGCTCCTGCTTATTGTGAGCGTGTCCCGCTATGCCTTTGAGGAAGTGGAACGTAAGGAGCAACTCAACCGAGTTGGACATATCGACGAGGTCGTCAGCCACCGATTTGCAGACAATCAGTTTGCTGCTCAACTGGAAAAAAACAAGCAATTGCAAGAATTTGTTGACACGAAGAAGAAATCGTGGAGCAACGACATCGATTACATCAAGAAACTCTATACAGACATCATCCAAAGCGAATACTATACAGAATATATGGCATTGGAAAAGGTGACCTATGCCGATGATCGCGAACTGTGGCGCAAACTCTACAAGAACATCATCATGAAGGATGAACGTATTGACGACATCCTCGAGGAGCAGAGTCTCTATTGGAACGATGACCGCGAAGTGGTTGACACCTTCGTGCTCAAGACCATCAAGCGATTCGACCCCGTCAATGGAGCCAACCAGGAACTCGTGCCCGAATACAAGGACATCGAGGACCAAGAGTTCGCCATTCGTCTGTTCCGTCGCACCATCATGAATGATGAGTACTACCGCACCCTCATCAGCCAGAGCATCAAGAACTGGGAGTTCAACCGCCTTGCCTACATGGATGTCATCATCATGCAGATTGCAATGGCAGAATTGCTCAGTTTCCCACAGATTCCCGTTTCTGTCACCATCAACGAATACGTGGAGATTGCCAAGTGGTACAGCACCCCAAAGAGTGGCAGTTATGTCAACGGCATCATTGATGCAGTGGCAAAGAAACTCAAGAAGGAGAACAGACTCACCAAAGCATAACACATTATAATATATAACGTAAAAACTGTAAACAAACTATGTTCACACTCATTCAAGCAGCACAAGGTGCTACAAAAGGCGGTTTCGACTGGAGCATGATCATCATGATTGTTGCCATGTTCGCCATTGTCTATTTTTTCATGATTAAGCCTCAGCGCAAACGTCAGAAAGAAATCGAGAACTTCCGTAAGAGCCTTGCCATTGGCAGCAAGGTCATCACCGCCAGTGGTGTACATGGCACCGTCAAATCGCTCAACGAGGGCGAACCATACCTCACCATCGAGATTGCCAAAGGGGTCACCGTACAGATTGACCGCAACTATGTCTATGCTGAAGGCAGTCAGCAGCAACAGCAGTAAATGTCATTTAAGATACCACAACGCACATTTGACATTCTACCATCCAACCGATGCTGACCAACTTCACGAAAGTAATATTCAGGAGATTGCGATTGATAAAGTTCAACCGCAATTTCCTTGTGTTCCTTATCTTTCTATGCATCTCCATCATTTTCTGGTTCATGCAGTCCATCAAGGAAACCACTGAAGTCACCCTCACCTATCGGCTCCGCATCGAGGACCTCCCCAAGGATGTGGTCTATACCAGCAACATGCCTTCCGAAATCAACGTCAGTTACACCAGCAAAGGATGGAATGCTTTCTACTATAAGTTCATGCGCAATGACGACCACGAAGTAACCATCAACTTCAAGGATATCAACCAGAAGTCAGGCAAGATTGTTATCGATGCCAACACGATTCGACGTGCAGTCATGCGCAAGAAACCTCAAGGCATGACTTTCAAATCGACCACCCCCAGCAAGATTGAGACCTACTACTCCAATGGCCAGCACAAACGTGTGCCCGTCATCTTCAATGGGCGTGTCAGCACCACATCTGGACGTTATCAATGTGGCACAGCCATTATGCCCGACTCCGTGGACATTTACGCTCCGAAACACATTTTCGGCGGCATCACCCACATCAAGACAGAAAACGTCACCTACACAGACCTTGAGGACACACTTCAGACACGCCTTGCCCTTCTGGTGCCACGCGGCGCCAAAGCCATTCCCGACTCCGTCGATGTCAACATCTGCATTGACATCTTCACCGACAAGACCCTGCAGGCACCTGTCTATAGCGAAAACGTTCCTCGCAACAAACTCATACGCACCTTCCCGCTCAAGGTCAGCGTCACTTTCCTTGTCAGTTCTACCCTCTACGATGAAATCACTCCCGAGGATTTTCTCCTCGCCATCGACTATAAAGAACTCCAGACTGACTCCAAGCGATGCCGCATCCATGTCCGTCAAAAACCAACGAGCATCCGCAATTTGCGCATCAATCCCGAGACTGTCGAATACATCATAGAACAAACCACCGAATGATACGCATCGGCATCACAGGAGGTATCGGCAGCGGCAAGACCTACATCTGCCAGCGGCTCAAGCAGCGCGGCATTCCCGTCTATCACTGCGACGACGAGGCAAAGCGACTCATGCAGGAAAGTCCTACCATCAGAGAGCAACTCTGCCAACTGATCGGCAACGGTGCTTACAATGGGCAACAGCTCAACAAGCCTGCCATTGCGCAGTTCCTCTTTGCCAATAGCAACCATGCTGCCCAAGTGAACCGCATTGTCCATCCAGAGGTAAAACAGGACTTCGCTGAATGGACACAACAGCAAGATGCCCCCATCGTGGTGCAAGAAAGTGCCATCCTCTTCGAGGCAGGCTTTCAAGACACCGTCGATGTCACTGTGCTTGTTGATGCACCCAGAAGCATCCGTCTGCAGCGAGCCATGAAACGGGACCAAGCCACCTCTGAGCAAATCGAAGCGCGCATGGCACAGCAGATGGACGAGGAAGAAAAACGACTCCGTGCAGACTACACTATCCTCAACGACGGCACCACAGACCTCGACCAGCAACTCGACCAATTACTGAAGACAATTGAAAATAAACAGCAAAAAACAAATTGTAAACGATAAATAATTTAATAGTAAATAAACGATGATCAAGAAAATTCTCGCCATCTCTGGCAAACCAGGGCTTTATAAGCTCATCTCACGAGGCAACAAGAGCCTCATCGTCGAAACTGTCGATGCACAAAAAAAGCGCATTCCCGCTTTCGGTGCTGACCGCGTCGTGTCTCTTGGCAACATTTCCATCTACACCAACGACGACAGCGAAGTATCTCTCGCTTCCGTTTTTGAGTCTGTCAAAACGAACTATGGCGACAAGCCCCTCGACCTCTCTCCCAAAAAGGCCTCGCAGGACGACATCATCGCCTTCTTCACCAAGGTGCTCCCTAACTACGACACCGACCGTGTGCGTGTTTCCGACATGCGTAAAGTCCTCTCGTGGTATAATATTCTCACTGCCGACGGCATCACCGAGTTTGAAAGCAAGGACGAGGAGACTGCCACTGAAGAGTAGAAATGAAAATATCCCCTACCTCCTCCCCCAAGAGGGAGAAAGTAGGGGATATATTTAATCTGAGGAGTAATTGCCGACCGCGTGTGCGACGACATTCAGTTTTCGCCACAACGCTTCCATAGCCTTAAAACCGACGTGCCCTACGTCGGTTCTGGGGGTGTGGAAGAAACAAGAAAACAAAAAAGAGTGTATCAAAACGAAGTGACCCCCAGAAGTTTTCTGTCTAACTTCTGGGGGTCACATCAAAATGCCCTTACTTAAACCCCAATAGGTCATTAGCGATATGATGATTGGGGCTAAAAAGCCATGCTACCTCACACACTTATTTGGAACCTCCTCCAAGGGCTATATATAAAGCAATAAGAGCCTGAGAACCATCATAGAGGTTCATCGCTTCATTAAGTTGAGCATTGAGCAGACTCTCTTGTGCGGTGAGCACCTCGAGGTAACTGGCCTTGCCGTTGTCCATCAGTTCATGAGTGCCGTCGTAGGCATCTTTAAGCACAGCCACCTGCCGCTTGTAGAGGACGTCTTTCTCCTTTGCTGCTTTGCAATCAGCCATTGCTTCGTTCACTTGGTTTCCTGCGTCGATGACTGTCTGCACATACTTGTTCTGCACATCCTCTTGGGTGAGTTTGTTCACCTTAAGGTTAGCGAGAAGTTTGCCACGGGCAAAGATAGGCTGCGTGAGTGAAGCCACTGCATTCCAGAGCAATTTGCCCGGATCTACAATGTTTCCGACATTGTTCGTCCAACCCAACTCTCCCTGCAAAGTGATGGAAGGATAAAAAGCAGAGCGGGCTGCCTGTGTGTTGTAAAATGCTTCTTCCATCGCATGTTCTGCCATGCGCACATCTGGACGACGTGTGAGCAGTCCAGCTGGCACGCCCACGCTGAACTGATGGGGCAGTTCATAGCTTCCCCATTGTTTGCGCTGGATGTGTTGAGGCGTGATGGCAAGCAAACGGCAAAGTGCATTTTCAATTTGTTGGATATTGCGCTTTGTATCAACCAACTGAGCCTTCACATTCAAATAAGAAGACTCCATTTGATTGACTGCTGTAGAATAAGACTTGCCGTTTTCCCACAGTGCCTTCTGGGTTTCTAACGAAGCATTCCAAAGACTGTCGGTCGATGTGAGAATCTCCATCTGACGGTCAAGCACCAACAAGAGAATGTAGTGTTGGGCCACGGATGAGATCACGTTGGCACGTATTGCCTCCTCTTGAGCCTGAGCTTGCAGCAACACGGCCTTCGACCTGCGCTTCTGGCTGGTGATGGAGCCAAACACATCCAGATCCATGCTCAGTTGCAGAGGCAAATTGTAGGCTTTCGACACTGGCCCGTTGTCAAAACTCGACAAAGAACCCGAAGGTGAGAAATAAAGCGAGGGGAGATAGGCCCATTTGGCAGCACGAAGCGATGCTTCCGACTTCTCCACTGCAATGCGGGCAGAATTCAAATCGGTGTTGCGCACCAAAGCAGTGTCAATGAGTTGCTGAAGCAAAGGGTCGGTGAAGAACTCACGCCAAGACATTTCTGCCAATTCTACACCATCAGTATTCACGACATTAGTCCCGTAGGCGTCGGCTGGCACTTCGGCTGTAGATTGGTATTTGTTGTAGATGCCACACCCTGAAAGTACAAAACAAACGGCTGCAGCAAAAAGATATGCTATTCTTTTCATAAATTACTCGTTTTCGGTTCAACTTCATCAAGATTTAGATTCTGTGTTCCGCACACTACCTTGGAACCTCTCATGCAACTTCTGGAACACGATGAAGAAGGCAGGAACAACGAACAGCAGAGCAATGGTGCCAATCGTCATACCACCCACCACACCAAGAGCGAGGGCACGGTTTCCGTTGGCACCGGCACCGCCTGCAATGATGAGCGGAATCATACCCGCAATCATCGTCACCACTGTCATGAGGATAGGACGCAGACGTTCCTTACATGCCTCAAATGCTGCATCCACGATGCTCAGTCCCTGCGCTCGCCGCTCGGAGGCAAACTCAGTGATGAGGATAGCCGTCTTAGCTAACAAACCTATCAGCATGATGACACCCGTCTGCAAATAGATGTTGTTATCCATGCCAGGCAGACCTTGCGTATAGCCAAGGTAAGCAAACACGAAGGCTCCCATCAGGCCGAAAGGCACACTGAACAGCACGGCAAACGGAGTGAACCAAGAGTTGTACAACGAAGCCAAAATGAGGTAAATAAGGATGGCACAGATGACGTAGATGAGAGCCGTGGCATTGGAGCCAGCAGCCTCTTCCAACTCACGCGACATGCCGCTATACTCAAAGGTGGCAGTGTTTGGCATCTCCTCCTTGAAAACCTCGGCAATGACTTTGTGAACATCACCTTCGGTATATCCGCTACTGGGAGTCACATAACAAGTGATGCTCTGGAGCAGATTGAAGTGCTCGATATTGGCAGGACCAACAATCTCCTTCAGACTGACAAACTCGGCGATGGGAGCCATCTTGCCGTCTTTCACTTGTATAAAGATATTGTGCAGTGACTGCGGGTCGAGACGATACTCGGGCGATGCTGCTGCCATGATGCGATAGACCTTACCAAACTGGTTAAAGTTACCAATATACGCACCGCCGCAGAAAGAGCCAAGCGTATTGAGTACGGTTTCGGGGGACACACCTGCACGGTCGCACTGAGTAGCATCGACATCAACCTGATACTTCGGGAAACGCTCTGAGTAGGTTGACATAGCGGAAGCTATTTCCGGGCGTTCAGACAACTTAGCCAAGAGATGCTCTGTATGCTTAGCAAATTCAGACAGATTACCGTCAGATGGATCCTCGACAATCAGGGTAATGTCATTACTTGTACCATAGCCGGGAATCTGAGGCATCTGGAAGGGCAACACCTGCAAATTCTTGATGTCCATACAATCATAGTAGAAACGGCCGATGACGAGGTCTATCAAGTGGTTCATGCCAGGACGCTCGTCCCAGTTCTTTAGTCGCACAACCATTGTAGCGTAGTTAGAACCGGCACCCGACAACATACCGTAGCCACAGGTGATGGAGAAACTCTCCAACTCTGGAATCTTCTTTACTTTTTCCTCCACCTTCTTCATCATCTCACGGGTCTGCTTCAGTGTAGTACCTTCTGGGGCACGTACCTCTGCCAAGAACACACCTTGGTCCTCCTGAGGCACAAGACCCGAAGGCAGGTTCTTCATAAAGAACACCAGCAGCACGGCGGCCAGCACCAACAGGCTCCATGACAAAATGGGTCGCTTGATGAACTTCTGGACACTCTTGCTATACTTATTATATATAGCATTATAGCTGACGGTATAGGCTTTCTTGGTATAGTAGGTCAGGCTCTTGCCTTCCTTTTTGCCTTCCGTCATACGCATCATGATGGCACAGAGGGCAGGACACAGCGTCAGGGCCGACACGCACGAAAGACCGACGGACGAGGCAATGGTCACACCAAACTGGGTGAAGAATGTTCCAGAAGTGCCAGGCATAAACATCACAGGGATGAACACTGCCATAAACACCAAGGTACACGAAACTACAGCCACCGACACCTCGTTCATGGCTTGTCGGGTCGCTTCACGGGCATCGCTGATGCCACCCTCCATCTTCGCCATGACAGCCTCGACGACCACGATGGCATCATCGACCACCGTACCGATGGCGAGCACCAATGCAAATAACGTCAGAATGTTGAGCGAGAATCCTGCCAGCGAAACGACGGCAAAGGTGCCCAACAGCGATACGATAATCGAGATAGAGGGGATGATGGTGGCCTTGAAGTTCTGCAGGAAGAAGAACACCACGAGCACCACAAGGATGATCGCGATGATGAGCGTTTCCACCACATTGTGGATGGCGGCGAAGAGGAAGTCGTCACTGGTCATCATGGTCACGAACTCCAATCCTGCAGGCATCGTCTTTTTCGCCTCCTCAAACATTTTGTTGATGCCAGCATTCACCTCTGTAGCGTTAGCACCCGGTGCAGCAAACACCATGAAGAGGGCACCTGGACAGTCTTGAATATTCGATGTGAAGTTGTAACTCATGGCACCTATCTTCACTTCGGCCACATCGCTCAGGTGCAGCATGCCGCCTCCACTGGTACGTAGTACAATGTCGTTGAACTCCTCGACGGTCTTCAGCGTACCCTTGTACTGCATCGAATACTGATAGGAGTTGCCCGACTGCTCGCCTAAAGAACCCACTGCCGACACGAAGCTCTGTCCACCGATGGCGGCAAAGACATCGTTTGGAGTCAGACCATACTGAGCCATCACATCGGGCTTCAACCAGATGCGCAGGGCATAGGTGTTACCTAAACTCAGCACATTACCCACACCGGTGATACGCATCAGGCGCGGCTTGATGTTGATATCGACATAGTTCGACACGAAGTCCTCATCGTACTTGCCATCAACACTCTTCACGGCAAATATCTGTAGAATGTTGTTCTGGCGTTTCTCCACGGTCACACCGATTTTGTTCACGTCGGCTGGCAACAGAGCCTGCGCACGGGTCACACGGTTCTGCACGTTCACCGCCGCCATGTCGGGGTCAGTGCCTTGCTTGAAATAGACATTAATCTCCGCCGAACCGTCTGAAGACGCCTTAGAGGTCATATAAGTCATGTCCGTCACACCGTTGATGGCCTCCTCCAGAGGCTGGATGACCGACTTCATCACCGTGTTCTCGTCTGCACCAGAATAGCTCGTTGTAACCTGCACCGTAGGCGGCGCAATGTCCGGATATTGTTCCACTGGCAGTGTGCCCATCGCGATGTAGCCCACCAGCGCAATCACAATCGAGATGGCACATGCCATCACGTATTTGTTGATAAATATATTATTCTTCATCTCTTAATTCTTTAATTCTCAATGATGAATTAAAACAAGACTCTCTGTCCCTCCGTCACATTGTTTGCACCGACAGCCACAATACGGTCGCCCACATTCAAACCACTCTTCACGATAAAGTCCTTGCCGTTGCCCACATCCTCGGTCGTCACATCGACAGCCGTAGCCGTGCTGTCAGCCTGCACCTTATAGACCAGCGACTTGTCCTGCAGACGTACCACTGCTTGCTGGGGAATCACCACTACATTCTTCTCTGCAAAAGGCATGACGATTGTGCCCTGAATGCCCGAATACAGATGTCCGTCGGGATTAGGGAAAGAAACCTTGCTGGTCAGCGAACCCGTAGTGGCATTCACCACACCCGTCAGACTGACAACTCGTCCCTTATGCGGATACTCCGTACCGTTCTTCATCACAAACGTAGCCTCAGGAAGTTCGGCAATATATTTGTCCACCTCATCGGCTTTCATGCCGCTCTGCACCATCGCTTCGACAATGGCCTCAGTCACCGAGAACTCAGCCTCCATCGTTGTGTTGCCGCTCAGCATGGTCAGTTGGGTTAGAGGCGACACCTGGTCACCCGTGCGAACGGGTATTTCACCAATGATACCCGACACAGGAGCCGTGATGGTGCAGAAACCCAGCTCCACCTTCGCACGGTTCACTGCTGCACGAGCCTGAGCCACGGCCGCCTGAGCCTGCTTATATTGGTTCTCACTGTTGCTGAGCATGTAGCTGCTCACGATTTTCTTATCAAACAGATTCTTGTTCGATTCATACTCCAGTTTGGCGGAGTTCTCCTGCGCCAAAGCAGCCTGTAGATTAGCCTGTGCAGCCTCCAATTCCAACTGGGCATTGCGCGAGTCGATGACAAAGAGCGTCTGTCCCCTCTGCACCTGCTGACCCTCCGTCACACAAATCCGCATCAGCTGTCCGCTGGCCTGTGGCGTAATCGTCACATCGTTCTGGCCTTTCATTCTGGCACTGAACTTGTAGGGCACCTCAATGTCTGATTTTTTCACTGTCATCGTCTCAAACGATGATTGAACCTCTTTTGGCATGTCCAATCCGCACGAGGTCAGTCCACCGACCACTGCGCCCAATGCCAAAGCACATTTTGCAAAATACAATCTCTTCATATATGATTAAATTTAGGTTTTTATATGCTTACACAATCGCTTTCCCATTATCATTATATATATGTACAGAAAAACGTGTTTTCATTTGCAAAGATACATATTTTTCATAAAAAACATAACATTTCCATTCTTTTTTTAAAATTCTCACCTTTTTGCCTCTACATTTTTCTCAGAAGTTGCCTGAGAAAGCCAAGAACTCCCTCTCCTTCTCCACCATTTCCATCATCCTTTTCTCCAAACATCCTCCTCAAAATCATCATATATCCCGTGCTATCCAAGCACATTTACAAAGGTATCTCCATCCTTCTCTAAAACAAACAAGCACACCATATCACAACAAAAAAACGTCACGGCACCTACGAGCAGAACACCGTCTGCATGAACCCCAACAAACCCTACATCGAGTGGCGCGTCGGCATCCACAACATCTTCAAACTCATCGAGATTGACTACGTCCGCCGCCTCACCTACCAGGGCAACCCCAACACCAACCGATGGGGCATCCGCTTCAAAGTCCGCATGACATTCTGACCTCACCCACACAAAAAAGGCTTTGCCGACCGGGCAAAGCCTTTCAATCCCCTACCATAACTGATGTCACTTGCGCATTTGTTGTTGCGGTAGATGTAGCCTGAGACATCCATGTCCCCAAATGGTTTGCAGGTCTCATTTGGGGAACAATTAACCCACTGACAATCAGCATTGGTGCTGAAAATCAGTGGGTCTATTCATTTCGTCGTCAATCTTGATAAGATGTTGTATGCTTAAATACTTGAATTTTTCTAATCATTATTCCAATATGCATCAGATTCACCTTCAAAAGCATCTTCAGTCCATCCGGCAACCTCTTTTTGATACTCTCTCCAAGAGTCATTTGCAGCTTCTTCATCAATTCCAGATTGACTATCTTTAGGAAATATTGGTGGAATCACAATTTGTCCTTCATTATTCATAAAGCCAATTTTTTCATTCTTTTCGATTTCAGCGAACCCACAATTATCACTATAGAAATCGTCAAATTTTATATTTTCAGGTAAATTAAATAATCTTCCATCTGGGCACAATATATATTCATGGTTTATAATAATTCTATTGTGGAACGTCCTTGGGTAGATATTAAAGCCTTCTATAGAATAATATAAGACATTAAAAGAATCATTAAGGATGCCAATGCATTTTCCTTCTTTGTATTTTGGTTGGCGATCATATCCTGTATACGATGGATTCTCTTCCATTTTAGTCAAGATAAGAAATTCTCCCCATGCAAAACTAATCTTGACATTGTGAAAATTATATTTCTCAGACAAATTAAAGTCGCATATGTTAAAATACTTATTGTCTGTCCTTTTTGCAAGTTCATTTATGCGCCCCCACCTTTTATCTACACTATCGGCTAAAACGTCTATATAAACAAGATTGGAAGAATCTTGCTTATCAAATCCGAACAGAGCCCTTTCTGCGGACTTTTTTGCTTCTACTTTTGCCTCTTTCAACACATTCCCTTTGGAATCAATATACTGATACAAATAACCTCCTTTGTAAGATTCATGCCAATATTCACCTTTTACTATAGCGTTTTTTGAATCATATAAGTAGAATGGATATTTGCTCAAATAACGTCCAGAAGCATTATCCCATATATAGTTGTCTAAATAGCTAAGTTTATTTATCGGCAGTCCGTTATTTTTGCAAAAGATAAAAGAATCATAAGGATAGACATAATCGAACTCTTTTTCTGAGATAGGTCTTCCTTTTACATCTACCAATTTATACTTGTATGTTGAATAGTAATAATAACCTGATTGATATGAAGTCGCTCTTCCAACAATTGCTATCTTATCCTGGACTATTTCTAAGATAATGTCAAAACCTTCTTCAGAGGACATTTTCTTTTCTTCACTATCCCATATATAGTATTTTTTTGTAATCGGACTTTTTATGATTGTATATCTCATAGTTATAACATTTTAAACGCCTAAGTATAATCCGTTGTAACTTTTCAGTGTTATATAATACCTAAATTCCGCAGTACTTTAGTTTAACTTTCTTTATAAGTTCCTGAGCAACAAAAAGTTGCTCAGGATTTTGCCATGTCAGATTTTTCACTTACCTTAGTGCTGCAAATCAAGACAAGCAAAATCA
>Ga0256404_1001134_pt1 | contig 66771 bp, 50 predicted proteins | sample RumenRJG_01DNA_FD_185990 | JGI IMG/M metagenome (GOLD analysis project Ga0256404, IMG submission 185990) | Bovine rumen microbial communities from Lethbridge, Alberta, Canada - RJG_01 | ecosystem: Host-associated > Mammals > Digestive system > Stomach > Rumen | place: Canada: Alberta | collected... | reverse complement strand
GGGAAACGGAAAAGTGCGAGGAGAGGAAAAAAGTCAATTGGCATTTCACTACCAAGGACGCGAGGGTTAAGCTCGTGAGCCTCTATCCTAAATTTGGGTAAAACTCGTCAGGACACTACACTAGAGAGAGGGGAAAACGGGAAAATCGAGGGGTAGTTGTCATCACGGCGTTCTGTACCTATCAGAAACGGAAGATGAGGAGGTCAGTAAAGCGTAGTGACCGGGTCAGAAACGGTTTCTGATCGTATCAGAAACGGTTTCTGATAACAAGATTCCGCCATTTTATGCACTAAAACACCGGTTTTTGAGGGTCTAAACACGCAAAAAAGAAAACTCAAGAAGGACAACGAACACAAATATCTCCGTAATCGACATTATAACAAACAATTATAGAAAACTCGTCGTTTTGGGCTTCTTTTGGAGCAAAGGACACCTTGGTGCAGAAAAACGCAAGGAAATGGGCCGAAAAATGTCAGTTTCTTAAACATTTGATAAAGGGGGGGGCTCTCAAACCCGTAACGATTCAGCGAAAGGTTTCTGAGCCTTTTCTATCTCAAGAATTTGAGAATGAGAGAATTTATCGACAAGAATTAAAAAAGAATCACCAGACGAGAGCAGCAGAGCTGCTTATATTCTCGCATTCTTATCAATTCACAATGATGCACGGAACATTCTACAATTCTCAAATTCTTGATAAAAAGAAAATGGCGAGCGGTAAGACTTCAATATCATTCGCTGAATACTTACGCAATTCCATTATCCACCCTTTATTCCAGTTCTTCGTCCTGCGTGACCGTCACCGTGCCCAGCTTGCTGATCTTCAGCACGAGCGGGACGTACTCGTCGCTCGACTTGTCGGGATTGCCAACGCTGGCCGCAAAGACGAGATCTGTGCCTTCGGGACGCACAAAGACGATGCCCAGGAGCGCACCATCCTTATAATATTGATCATCAACCTTGGCTTTGAAGTCAGCTTTGGTAAACTCACGGCTGAAAAACTCGGAGCCGTTCTGCCGCAGAATGCGCACGCTGATTTTATTGTCATAGTACTCGTGGCTGCCATCCGAAGCCTTGGGCAGACCTTTATCGGCATGGCGCTTGACCTCGACAGTATAGATGCCGCCGACCCATCCAATCTTGCGCGACACAGTGTTGTCGCCCATCACACGGGGACCTTTCGGCTCAACGACCTTTTGAACCTTGCGCACGGGCTGCACCTTCTTTTCCTCCTTACAGCTAAGACACAGCATCAATGTCAGGAGCATCAAAGCCAATGAAGTGTATATTTTCATCGTTTTTTGTGTATTTTCCGGTGCAAAGGTAGGAAAAAACTACGAAAAAGCGACAGATTGCACACAAGAATACAAAGAAAAAGACGCTTTTTCTTTGATATTCCACTCGTTTACACTAACTTTGCATTTACAAACATGTAACAAACCATCAACAAACAGAGAACTGATGATACGAAAAATCATTGCACTGTTTCTTTTTGTCCTTTTACTGATTGGTTGCCGACATCAAAATGTCAGCAAACCACAAGAGACCGCCACGGACACGACGGCCATGATGGTCTATCAGATACAACATTGTGCGAAACTATATACCCAAGAGTATAAGCTCCGCAAGATCGTCGTCTACGACGACACCGCGGCGGTCACCGGACACGTGTTTGGACAGGATTTCAAGATGAACCTGCCTCTCGGCAAGCGCCGCATTGCCATACCCATGACGGCCACGGCGCAGGCCTCGATCGACTTTTCCCATTTCTCAGCCTCGCAGGTACGGCGCAACGGCAAAAAGCTGGAGATCATCCTGCCTGACCCGCAGGTGACACTCACCGCCACGACCATCGACCACGAACAAGTAAAGGAGAAGGTGTCGCTGCTGCGCACCCGCTTCTCCGACGAAGAGCGCTCACGCATCGAGCAGCAGGGGCGCAAGGCCATCATCAAGTCGCTGGAACAGATGAATCTCACCGAGAGCGCACGGCAGAGTGCCGTACAGCAGCTCATGCCGATGCTGCGGCAGATGGGTTGGAGCGACGAGGACGTGGTGATCACCTTCCGCGACGACCTCGGCAACAGCCCCTTTGAAACCCTTATCCGTAAAACGAACTAAGCCATGACAACAAAGCACTCCCTTCTCTCACGCCTGTTGGGCCGCGCAAGCACCGACCTGCGCCTGGTGCTCATCTCGGCCACGGTCACCCTCGTGCTCGTTGTCGCTGCCGTGTTCCTCATCAAGCGGGCACTGTCGGACCACCACGTTGAGGTCACGCACAACCAGGAGATCAGCGTCACGCCCGTCGTCATGGAGAGCATCCGCAACACGGGGCAGTGGGTGTTCATGGAGATTGCCGACGAGGAACTCGTCGACACCGTGCGCCACGGCTTCTTCGGCGACGACGAGCTGGCACGCGTCTACTACGGCACGCTGCGCCTCGGCTTCGACATGCAACAATATAAAGAGGAGTGGCTCAGCGTCAGGGGCGACACGCTCATCGCCACACTGCCACCCATCGGACTGGTAGACGACAACTTTCTCGACGAGGCCCGCACACGCTCTTTCTACGAGAGTGGAAAATGGAGCGAGGAAGACCGCGCCACCCTGGCCGAGAAGGCAAAGGACAAAATGCGGCAGCGCTGTCTGAGCAAAGCCAATCTGGCATCGGCACGGAAAAACGCGCGGACACAGCTCTGGACAATGTTCCGCGCACTGGGATTTAAAAACATTAGGATAGAAAACAAGTAACATAGAGGATAGCATGAGTCAAGTCAACGAATTCTTCACTACACTCAGCGGACTGCTGTGGGGCTGGCCAATGATCATCTTATTGTTGGGCACGCATATCTTTCTGACCTTTCGGTTGCACATTCCACAGCGCCATCTGTGGACAGCCATCAAATTGTCGGTAAGACGTGACCCTGGTGCCACGGGCGACGTGTCGCAGTTTGGCGCACTGGCCACGGCATTGGCAGCGACAATCGGTACGGGCAACATCATCGGCGTGGCAACGGCTATCTCGCTTGGCGGTCCGGGCGCCGTGCTGTGGTGCTGGCTGACCGGTGTCTTCGGCGTAGCAACAAAGTATTCTGAAGGCTTGCTCGCCATCAAATACCGCGTGAAGACACCCGACGGCCGCATGTTGGGCGGTCCGATGTATGCGCTGGAGAAAGGCTTGGGATGGAAATGGCTGGCGGTGCTCTTCGCTGTCTTTGCGGCCTGTGCCTCGTTTGGTATCGGCAACACTGTGCAGGCCAACGCCATCGCCACGATAGCCCACGAGAGCTACGGCGTCAGTCCGGCGATCGTCGGTGCCGTCATCACGCTGCTCACGGCGGCGGTGATCATTGGCGGCGTGAAGAGCATCTCCAAGGTATGCAGCATGTTAGTGCCGTTCATGGCAATCTTCTATGTCTTAGGCTGCATCTATATTCTCTTTGTCAACCACCTCGCTTTGTGGCCCGCCATCGAACTGATCGTCCGTTCGGCTTTCACGCCGCAGGCAGCAGGAGGCGGTTTTGTCGGTGGCACGGTGATCATGGCGGCACGCTATGGCATCGCACGCGGTCTGTTCTCCAATGAGTCGGGACTGGGCTCCGCGCCGATCGTGGCCGCAGCCGCACAGACGCGCAACCCGGTCAGGCAGGCTTTGGTGTCGAGTACAGCCACATTCTGGGATACGGTGGTCATCTGCGCGCTCACCGGACTGGTCATCGTGAGCAGCATCATCGCCTATCCCGACATCACGTTCCACGACGGCGCACAGCTCACCAAGGTCGCTTTCAGCAAGATTCCGTACGTCGGCAAGCCGTTGCTGACGTTTGGATTGCTGACCTTCGCCTTCAGCACGATACTCGGATGGAGCTACTATGGCGAGCGCTGCGTAGAGTACTTGGGTGGCCGCCGCTGGATGCTCGGCTATCGTCTGCTCTACATTGTGTGTGTGTTCATCGGCAGTGTGATCTCTCTGGAACTGGTTTGGAACATCGCCGACTGCATGAATGCGCTCATGGCAATCCCTAACCTGCTCTCCCTGCTCTTCCTCAGTGGCGTCATCGTGCATGAGACCCGTAAGTATCTGTGGCGGGGACGACTGGACCGCGAGATGGAGGAGGTGACAGATGAGACACAAAACGAGGAGACAGAAAAGCAGTAGCTGAGACAGAAACACCGGTTTCAGACAGAAAGAACGGTTTTAGACAGAAAGAGCTGAGTCTTAAAGACAGAGGAACAGATTCCCTGTTTTTAGGCAGAAAGGCAGAAAGAACAGATTCATAAAAAGACAGGTCGTCAAGTTGTGAAAGCAGTTGATGACAGCGAGCTGGTCAATGCGTGAGAATTGATTTTGCTGACTGACAAACAATCGTTCGCTACGTAGGAAAAGATCTTTCCCTACCTAGCGAACGATCTTTTTCTATAAGATTACAACATTGAAAACCTTACTTCGACCTCATAAGAACACAGCTTCGACCCCATGAAAACACTGATTTGATACCATAAGAACATAGCTTTGATACCATAAGAACACAGCATTGATGCCATAAGAACACAGCTTGTCATCAACGACAAAGGGATCTCGATAGGCTTTTTTCAAGGTTTTCCTTTGTGTCTGCACCAAGATTCGACGTAGGAGAATATGGCGCAGCCAATAATCTCCGTGGGGTCATGTTGATAGGTAACAGAAATTCAATGTATGCCGTATAAGGCAAAAGTGTAACCTGGTATATTGTACCAGCTTCTCCAATATGCGGTTATCTATCACCGAGAAGGAAAGAAAATTATTTTCAAAACCGGAATACGCTCCTTTGGTTAGCACCATAGAGCAACAAAAAGGGTGACAATATTGGAAATGTAATCAACCAACATTGTCACCCTTTCGAGTGGATTGATAACCGCAGCTAACCCCCTTCTTAGAATTGTTTATCTAACATTTCACTCCCCCTCTCCCCTTGGAGAGGGGGCGAGGGGGGTGAGGCTGTTGTACTATCCGCAGCTAACCCCCTTCTTAGAATTGTTTATCAAACATTTCACTCCCCCTCTCCCTTTGGAGAGGGGGCGAGGGGGGTGAGGCTGTAAGGGGGGTGAGGCTGTGAGGCTTCTTTTTTACTCAAAATTCTTATCGTCCAGCATCTCGAAGCCGCAGTACGGCACGAGAGCCTTCGGCACGCGGATGCCTTCCGGTGTCTGGTTGTTCTCGATGATGGCGGCGACGATACGCGGAAGAGCCAAAGCAGAACCGTTGAGCGTGTGGCAGAGCTCCGTCTTCTTTGTATCAGCACGGCGGAAACGGCAGTGCAGACGGTTGGCCTGATAGCTCTCGAAGTTAGACACAGAGCTGACCTCAAGCCAACGCTTCTGTGCACCACTCCATACCTCAAAGTCGTAGCAGATAGAGGATGTGAAGCTCATGTCACCACCGCACAGGCGGAGGATATGATAAGGCAGCTCGAGCTTCTGAACGAGGCCCTCGACATGAGCGAGCATCTCGTCGAGACTCTGGTAAGAGTGCTCCGGCGTGTCGATGCGAACGATCTCTACCTTGTCGAACTGATGCAGGCGGTTCAAGCCACGTACATCCTTGCCGTAGGAGCCAGCCTCACGACGGAAGCAAGCAGAATAAGCGCAACGCTTGATAGGCAGATCCTTTTCGTCAAGAATCTCATCGCGGAAGATGTTGGTCACAGGAACCTCTGCTGTAGGAATGAGATAGAGGTTGTCGAGGTTGCAATGGTACATCTGACCCTCCTTATCGGGCAGCTGACCCGTGCCGTAACCTGATGCCTCGTTGACAACATACGGCGGCTGAACCTCAAGATAGCCGGCCTTGCGGGCCTCATCGAGGAAGAAAGCCTCCAAAGCACGCTGGAAGCGCGCCATCTTGCCCACGTAGATGGGGAAGCCGGCACCCGTGATCTTCACACCCATGTCGAAGTCTACAAGGTGGAACTTCTTGAGCAGATCCCAATGGCACAGTGCGTCGTCACCAAGATTTGGCATCGGACCACCCTCCTTGACGACAACATTGTCGTTGGCATCCTTGCCTTCGGGAACGAGGTCGTTGGGGATATTTGGGATCTGGAGCAGCTCGTTGGTCATGTCGGTCTGGGCCTTGTCCATGATCTCCTGCAGTGCCTTGTCAGCAGCCTTCAGCTCTGCAACCTCAGCCTTGACTTTCTCGGCCTCGTCCTTCTTGCCGTCCTTCATCAAGCCGCCGATCTGTTTCGACAACTGATTCTGGTGCTGCTTGTTGCTGTCAAGCTTCTGCTGGCTCTCGCGGCGCAACTTGTCATACTCCAATACTTTTTCAATAGCTTCACGGGCTCCGGCGAAATGCTTCTTCTCCAAGCCCTTGATCACGCGTTCAGTTTCCTCACTGATGAGTTTAAGTGTAAGCATATAGCTGTATATTGATTATATTTCCTTATTTGGGGCAAAAGTACAAAAAAAAACGCTTACAGCAAAATTTAATCGAGAAAACGCTTGCAAAGGCTCTTCATTACGATAAAAAAACGTATCTTTGCAATGTTACTATATAAGATATGGTAAGTTCTGATAACATCGACATTAGTACTGTAAGATAAAAAAGACATCGGATATGAAGGACAGAGGAACGAAAAAACGTCTTGCCCGACACTGCGGGGGAGCTATTGTGCTCGCAATTTGCTGTCTGATCAGCATTTCTGTGCAGGCACAAACACCCAAAGGGCACCGCCTGCCCAACGTGGCGGTCGGCATCCACCACCATCACCCCGACTCTACCCTCTGCTCTCCTTTAAACATAGGACTGCTCAGTGAGGTCGACACGCTGCACGGCTTTCAATACGGCATATTCTTAGGCGCTGCCCGCGGACATGCCGACGGCATCATGCTGGCAACCCTCGCCAATGTGGCACACGCCTTCAATGGCGTGCAGCTCAGCGGGTTCAGCAACATCGTCTTCACCCCGATGAAAGGCTTGCAGCTCAGTCCCATCACCAACATCGCCATGGGCGTGAAGCGCGGCATGCAGTTCTCCACCATCGCCAACATCAGTTCCGGACGAATGAGAGGACTGCAACTCAGCACCTATAACTATGCCGACACGCTGCGGGGAACACAGATTGGTGTCATCAACGTGGCGCAAAGCCATCCACGAGGCGTGCAGATAGGACTGCTCAACTACACCCACGATCCCGAAGCGCGCAAGATAGGACTCGTCAATATCAACCCGCAGACACGCATCGACGTGATGCCTTTTGTCGGTACGTCCACACGGCTGAACCTCGCCCTGCGCTTCCGCAATCCCCACACATACACGATAGTCGGCGTCGGATCGCACTTTCTGGGACTCGACGAGGACTTCTCGGGTGAACTCTACTACCGCATGGGACGCTACTGGACCCTCGCGCCACGATGGACACTCGGCGGTGACGTGGGCTTCGGACATGTGGAGACATTCCAAGACAAAGGTGACACGCCGCGGCGCATGTACTCACTGCAGGCCCGCGTAACAGCCGACTATGCCATCAACGACAACCTTGGTGCCTTCGTCGCTGCCGGTTATGGTACGACACGACGCTATGGTTCGAACACTAATTTCCGTGCGCGCGCGATCCTCGAGGCCGGACTGGCACTACGCTACCACCACGATCCCGACCATCAGGCACAATGGGAAGAAGAACGGCAACGCGACCGCGAGTTCATGCTCGGCAAGCTGGCACTGACACCGGAGGACAGCCTATACCGGTGGAGCGACCCAAGCTATACAAAAAAACGGTGGTGGCGCGCGGCAGCAGAGGCGACGGGTATCAACGTCTTCGTGCATTGCTTCGACCGCTTTGTCATGGACGAGGACTTCGCACAGGTCACCTTCAAGAGCATCGCACATAACTGGCACCACGCCTTCGTGTGGGACAACGATCAGTTCTCGACCAACCTCTTCGCACATCCTTACCACGGCAACCTCTATTTCAACTCTGCCCGTAGCAACGGACTGAACTTCTGGCAGAGTGCTCCTTACGCTTTGGGCGGCAGCCTGATGTGGGAGTTCTGCGGTGAAGTGGAACCGCCGGCTATCAACGACGTGCTGGCTACCACCTTCGGCGGCATCTGCATTGGTGAAGTCATGCACCGTGTGTCGGCGCTCGTGCTAAATGACCGCACACACGGCTTCCGCCGCTTCCTGCGTGAGGCGGCTGCCTTCGTCACCAACCCGATGCAGGGACTCAACCGACTCATCGACGGCGACGCGTGGAACGTGCATCAGGACAGATACATGTACCACGACTTCAGCCGCATACCCGTGGAGTTTGCCATGAGCGTGGGCGACCGCTATCTCGCTGATCAAGGCGGGATCTTCCGTGGCGAGAACCAGCCTTATCTCACTTTCAACCTGCTCTATGGCGACGCCTTCGACGACAACAATACGCAACCCTATGACTATTTCACGCTGAACTTCTGTGCAGGCTTCACCGGCAACCAGCCGCTCATCAACAATCTCCACCTGCTCGGCAAGCTCTGGACACACACCGTCTACGACGGAAAGCAGGGAAAAACGATCGTCGGACTCTTCCAGCACTTCAACTACTACGACTCCAAGCCTGTGAAAGACGGCACCGACAAAACACCATACCGCATCTCTGAGGCCGCCTCCTTCGGTCCCGGCATGATGTGGCAATTTCCGCAGGTGGGTAACCTCAAGCGGTTGGAGCAAGCCATCTTCGCTGACCTCATCCTCCTCGGCGGCACGAAGAGCGACTACTACAACGTCATCGACCGTGACTATAACATGGGATCGGGATTCAGTCTTAAGTCCAAGACGCAGATGTTCTTCCCTCGTCTCGGCTACTTCTCGCTGCTCGTGGACTACTACCACATCTATACATGGAAAGGATATGAGGGTAAAGACCTGGAACACACCGATCCGCTATACCTCAACGCACAGGGTGACAAGGGCGACGCGCAGCTGCTGGTCTTCAATCCGATGTTCGTTTTTCAGCTGAAAAACAACATAGGTATCGAGTGGCAAGGTGCTTACTACGGCAGATACACCTATTATAAATATCATCCCAATGTCAGGGCGCATACTTTCGAAACCAGACTAGGACTGCTCTACAGATTTTAGCAGGACCATTAAGGCATAAACGCAAGCATCGGGTGAACTGCAAGGATTGCAACTCACCCGATGCTTACTTGTTATTAAATGGCAAGACCAGCAAGATATATTTCCGATAAAGCAATTAGAAATCATAAGAAAAGCCGAAGGACACAAACTCGTTGAGCATCCAGTAGCCAAAACTCTTGTCGCGCTTCACACCGTCATCAAAGCGAGGATAGGCATAGACTTTGGCTGAGATATAGCGGTTGAACGAGAAAGTGAACGTGTTCTCCCACTCCAACTCAGAACGCTCGTACGTGGTATAGCCATAGAGACGGGTCTGCCACATAAGGTTATCAAGGATCTTCCACTTCAAATCGCACGTAAACTGCGAACCATAGTCGTGGAGAGTGTGCTTTCCCTCGTCCAGCCCATTGGCTTGGGCCAGGCTCTGACGACCTACATACTTGAAGTTGTAGGCAATAGGAGCCAGGTGGATGGAACCCGTCAGACGGTTTTTCAGCCAGCTGACATTATAGTCCATACCGAGAGAAGCGTTCAAGTTGAAAGGACTCATAAAGTCGGATTTCACATTCGGAGAGTTGGTGTTGTACTTCCGCAGAAACTGTGTGGTGGCAATCAGCTGGAAAGTATAGTACCAGCGCTTCGTAGCCTGCAAACCCAACTTACCCGTGTAGCGAAGGAGATCCTCCGTGCTTTTGACCTTATGAAGCGAGTCGGCCTTTGTCGTCTGTAGGCCTAACTTCATCTCCAACTTATTGTCCCAGCGCAGCTTCTGCTTGTTGTCGTAATGTGCCTCCAACGTCAGAGCACCCACTGCCGAGTAGTTGCTTTCACCGCCTTTATACCAGTTGGGAGAGATATAGCTCTGGAGAAACTGCAAGTAATAATCACCGCCGAAGGTCCAGAAATTAGGTTTGAATACGACCATGTCCATAGGCACATACTCCGGCTCTTCCGGTTTGGTCGGCTTGACAACGGTCGCCGGGTGTTCGACAATCGTCGTGGGCTTGAGCACAGGCCCAGTCTTCTCCAAATCGCGTTGCGTCGTCTTGACCGTGCCCGGCCGATGGAGGTAGATCCACAACAGTGACTCGTCGACAGGCGTCAGCGTGCCGTCGAGCGAGAAAGCACGGTGGGCTACGCCGCGGTAGAAAGTCATCGGAAGAAACAGCGGCGCCAGGGAACTCTCATCGATCTGCTGCTTCACCTTCACGCTGTCACGATAGAGAGAATCGGAAAACTGGCGCAAAGAGTCAATATAGGCTGTCACCAACTTGCCCAAGCCCGGCAACGGAGCATGGCGATAGGTCACAGGACGGGCGGCCATCGGCTCCACAACCGACAGAAACAGAGCGATCATCAACAAGCAGACAGCAAAATGGGATTGGTTATGACTTCCTCTTAGCGACATCGTTTCTTGAACTCCTTATTTCTCTTAATGATTCGTTATATTGTCTTAACGTTGCAAAGATAACAATAATTTTTGTTTTTGTTGTACATCTCATAAAAATATGCTAACTTTGCAACATCTTTTATAGATCGAGTAACTCTTTCGTATTCAATAATTAAAATCCAACTAAATATTGACAATGGTGGCAGAAACAAAGTACATCTTCGTCACAGGCGGTGTGGTTTCCTCGTTAGGAAAAGGCATCATCTCGTCTTCTATAGGTAAGCTTCTACAAGCAAGAGGCTACAACATCACCATCCAGAAATTTGACCCTTACATCAACATCGACCCAGGTACGCTCAATCCCTATGAGCACGGTGAATGCTATGTAACCGTTGACGGCATGGAGACTGACCTCGACCTTGGACACTATGAGCGATTCACAGGCATTCAGACTACCAAAGCCAACTCCCTGACAACCGGACGCATCTATAAGAGCGTCATCGACAAGGAGCGTCGCGGTGACTATCTGGGCAAGACAATCCAGGTGGTGCCACATATCACCGACGAGATCAAGCGTAATGTCAAGCTCCTCGGGCAAAAGAACCACTATGACTTCGTCATCACGGAGATCGGTGGTACCATCGGTGACATCGAGAGTGCACCGTTCATGGAGGCAATCCGTCAGTTGAAATGGGAACTCGGCAAGCGCGCTGTCTGCGTACACCTTACTTATGTGCCCTACCTCAAGGCTGCCGGCGAGCTGAAGACAAAGCCGACACAGCACTCCGTCAAGGAATTGCAGAGCGTCGGTATCCAGCCCGACATCCTCGTGCTCCGCACTGAGAAGCATCTGCCTGACCAAGTTCGCAAAAAGGTGGCTGCTTTCTGTAACGTCGATCTCGACTGCGTCATCCAGAGCGAAGACCTGCCCAGCATCTATGAGGTGCCGGTGAACATGCAGAACCAAGGCCTCGACACGGCCATCCTGCGCAAGGTTGGTGAGCCCATCGGCGAGAAACCGGGACTCGGTCCCTGGCGTTCCTTCCTCGAGCGCCGCAAGAACGCTACAGAGGAAGTACACATCGGACTCGTCGGAAAGTATGACTTGCAGGATGCCTACAAGAGTATCCGCGAGAGCCTCTCGCAGGCTGGTACCTACAACGACCATAAAACTGTCATCACCTTCATCAATTCGGAGTATATCACTTCCGACAATGTCGCTGAGAAACTCGCAGGACAAGACGGTATCGTCATCTGTCCGGGATTCGGACAGCGCGGTATCGAGGGTAAGATCATTGCCGCCAAATACTGCCGCACCCACGACGTGCCGACCTTCGGTATCTGTTTAGGTATGCAGATGATGGTCATCGAGTTCGCCCGCGACGTGCTCGGCTATGCTGATGCCAACTCTCGCGAGATGGACGAAAAGACACCGCACAACGTCATCGACATCATGGAGGAGCAGAAAAACATCACCAACATGGGTGGTACCATGCGTCTCGGTGCTTACGACTGCGTGCTCCGCAAAGACTCTAAGGTCTATTCCATCTATAAGCAGGAGAACATCCGTGAGCGTCACCGCCACCGCTACGAGTTCAACAACGACTATCAGAAAGAATACGAAGCAAAGGGTATGATGTGCGTGGGCCGTAACCCGGACAGCGATCTCGTCGAGATCGTGGAGATTCCGAAGCTGAAATGGTATATTGGCACACAGTTCCATCCCGAGTATCAGAGCACGGTGCTCAAGCCGCATCCGCTCTTCGTCGACTTCGTCAAGACGGCTATCGCCAACCAGAAGAAGAAATAAGTACTGAGAAGAAAGCAGTATCAAACTGCATAGAATCCAAGGGGCAAGAATGTTTCCTTCACCTTTCTATCTTTCTCAAGAATTAGAGAATTAGAGAATAACTCTATTCCCTAATTCTTGAAATAAGAAGAAGAGCTGGAAATTCTTTAATTCTCTAATTCTTGAAATAGAAAGAAGAGCAAGAAATTCTCGCATTCTTGATTTCTCTTTGAACTAAACATGATTCGGGCCAAAGCCCGAGAGAAAAGATTTATGGATAAGAACAACATTATCGGCTTCGTGCTCATCGCGCTTGTGCTCATCGGCTACAGCTGGTACGCGAAGCCATCGAAAGAGCAGGAGCGTGCGCAGTTTGTGCAAGACTCCATCGCCCAGGCCAAGCGACAGCAGGCTGAGCAGGACGCCAAGACGGCTGCCTTCAACCGCCAGCAGGCTGCCAAGCAGAAGATCGCAGCGGACACGACGGCACTCTTCCACGCTGCTTTGACCGGACAGGCCAAGGACATCGTGCTGAAGAACAGCAAAGTTGCCATCACGCTGTCGACGAAAGGTGCCACTGTCACCAAGGCGATCATCAACAACTACAAGGACAACATCACCGAGGCGAACCATGTCACGCTATTCCAAGGCAGGGATCAGAGCCTCACTTACACCATGGCTGCCAAGGAGGTAAACATCTCCACGGCCGATCTCTACTTCATACCTTCCAATATAACAGACTCTACTGTTACTTTCACGGCTACTGCCGCTCCGGGTAAGACCGTCACACTGACCTACCACCTCGGCAAGGACTATATGCTCCACATGCAGATGGCTGTCAAAGGTATGGAGGGACTCTTCGCGCCAGGTACCAGCACTATGGACGTGAACTGGAAAGACAAGTGTCGCCAGCAGGAGAAAGGCTTCAACTTCGAGAATCGCTATGCTACGCTCACCTACCACAACGTAGAGGGTGGTACCGACAAACTGAGCGAGACATCTGAGAAAGTTGACGAGGACATCGAGGACAGTATTGACTGGGTGGCCTTTAAAAATCAGTTCTTCTCTGCCGTGATGATTGCGAAAAACAACTTCCGGGGCCACTCGCTGATGACATCCATCCCACAGGAGAAAGGCTCCGGATACCTCAAGCAATACGAGGCTAAGATGAAGACCTTCTTTGATCCGAGCGGTAAGACACCGTCGGAGTTTGAGTTTTACTTCGGTCCTAACGACTTCCGCCTGCTGCAAAAGGTGGAGAAGGAAAGCACGTTTGGTCACGACCTGCAGATGCAGCGTCTCGTCTACCTGGGCTGGCCTCTGTTCCGCATCATCAACCGCTGGTTCACGATCTACGTTTTCAGTTGGCTGAGCAAGTGGTTCCCAATGGGCGTCGTGCTGATTCTCATCACGCTGCTCCTGAAGGTGATCACCTACCCGATGGTGAAGAAGAGCTATATGAGTTCCGCCAAGATGCGCGTGCTCAAGCCGAAGCTCGACGAGGCAACCAAGCAATACGACAAGCCCGAGGACGCTATGCAGAAGCAGCAGGCCATGATGGCCGAATACGCCAAGTACGGTGTATCGCCGCTCTCCGGCTGTCTGCCCATGCTGATACAGATGCCTATCTGGATCGCCATGTTCAACTTTGTGCCTAACGCCATTGAGTTGCGTGGTCAGAGCTTTCTTTGGATGCACGACCTCTCGACTTATGACCCGATCATACAATGGCACAAGAACATCTGGCTCATCGGTGATCACCTGAGTTTAACCTGTATCCTCTTCTGCGGTGCACAGATCATCTACTCATGGTTCACCATGCAGTTGCAGAAAGACCAGATGGTTGGGCAGCAGGCCGAACAGATGAAGGCCATGCAATGGATGATGTATCTCATGCCACTGATGTTCTTCTTTATGTTCAACGACTACTCTTCAGGTCTGAACTTCTACTATTTCGTCTCGCTGATCATGTCGGCCGGCATCATGTTCGTACTGCGCAAGACCACCAACGACGAGAAGTTGCTGGCTATCCTTGAGGCTCGCTATAAAGAGAACCAGGCCAACCCACAGAAGAAGATGAAGGGTATGATGGCACGTATGCAGGCTCTCCAGGAGATGCAGCAAAAGCAGATGGAAGAGAACCGCCGCCGTCAGGAGGAAATGAAGAACAAGAGAAACGGAAAGAAATAGAAGTAAACGATATAACAATGAGTAACGATGAGGATACTGGCACGCTGCCGGCATCCGGCGTCGTTACTCATTTTTCACGAAACAGCTTGCTGTTTGACAATAAGCAACACGCAGATTTGAAATACGTAGTTTACTTTCTTCAATAATCAACTTACTCCCATGAATAAAGCAATAGCAATGGTGCTGGGTGCCATGCTTCTTGGCACTCCAACGATGAAAGCACAGACGATGATTGAGAAAAACAATATCACGCTCGCCAGCGACCAGATGACGCCAGAGGCTCTTTGGGCCATGGGACGCATCGGCTCGTATGCGGTCTCTCCCGACGGCAAGACGCTGGTCTATCAGGTGAGCTACTATAGTGTCAAGGAAAACAAAAGCCACACGATGCTCTTCGTGCAGCCACTGAAAGCCGGCAAGACGATTGCAAAGGCAACAGCCCTGACCCAAGACGGCAAAAGCGAGACAGATGCCGCATGGATCGAGGGCGGCAAGAAGATCGCCTTCCTTCGCGACGGACAGCTGTGGAAGATGAATGCCGACGGTACCGGTCGCGTGAAGATGACCGACAGCAAGATCGACATCGAGGGATTCCTTTTCTCGCCCGACGGCAGCAAGGTGATCCTCATCAAGAGCCTCCCTTATCACGGCAGCATCCAGAAAAATCCTGATGACCTGCCCAAGGCTACGGGACGCCTCGTCACGGATTTGAACTACCGTCACTGGGATCACTACGTCGAGAGCATGCCGCATCCGTTCGTAGCCAACGTCAATGGCGACAAGGCTGACGACGGCGTCGACATCCTTGAGGGACAACCCTATGAGTGCCCGATGGCTCCCTTCGGTGGTATCGAGCAGCTGGCATGGAGCCCAGATTCCAAACAGATCGCTTATACTTGCCGCAAGAAAGAGGGTGTTGAATACGCCATCTCTACCGATGCCGACATATACTTATATAATATAGGTACGCGCGCGACCCGCAACCTCTGCAAGCCGGAAGGCTACAAAGAGCCGAAGATCGACCCGACAAAGACCATGCGCAATCAGGCCGTCAACCATCAGGATGGCGACATGCAGGTGGGCTACGACGTCAACCCGAAGTTCTCTCCCGACGGCAAATACATTGCCTGGCAGAGCATGAAGAACGACGGCTATGAGAGCGACCGCAACCGTCTCTGTGTCATGGACCTTGCCACTGGCAAGAAGAGCTATGTCACAGAGAAGTTCGACTCCAATGTGGACGACTATATATGGAACAGTGACAGCCGCACGCTGTATTTCCTTGGTTGCTGGCACGCCTGCGTGAATATCTACTCGACCGATCTCAACGGCAACGTCAAGCAGCTTACTGACGGCTGGCACGACTTCGGCTCTCTGAAACTCCTGGCTCCTGGTAAGCTCATCGCTACGCGCCACTCTATGACAGACCCTGACGACATCTATCAGGTCAACATCAATAAGGCTGAGAAAAAGAGCGTTGCTGTCCGTCTCACCGCTGAGAACGACCACATCCTCAACCAGCTTGCCAAGCCTACTATCCAGCAACGTTGGGTGAAGACAACCGATGGCAAGCAGGAACTCGTCTGGATCATCCTGCCGCCACACTTCGACGCTACCAAGAAATATCCTACCCTGCTCTACTGCGAGGGCGGTCCGCAAAGTCCTGTCTCACAGTTCTGGAGCTATCGTTGGAACTTCTCTATTATGGCTGCTCACGGCTATGTCATCGTAGCACCTAACCGCCGTGGCCTTCCCGGCTTCGGTTCTGAGTGGAACGAGGAGATCAGTGGCGACTGGACAGGCCAGTGCATGAAGGACTATCTCAGCGCCATCGATGACGCAACAGCCAACCTGCCTTATGTCGACAAAGACCGTTTGGGTTGCGTAGGCGCTTCTTTTGGCGGCTTCTCCGTTTACTATCTTGCCGGTCATCACGACAAACGTTTCAAGTGTTTCATCGCTCACGACGGTGCTTTCAACCTTGAGTCGATGTATACAGACACCGAGGAGGACTGGTTCTCCAACTGGGAGTATGACGACGCTTACTGGAATAAGGACATGACTGCCAACGCCAAGCGCACCTACGAAAACAGTCCGCATAAGTTCGTCGACAAGTGGGACACGCCTATTCTCTGCATCCATGGCGAGAAGGACTACCGCATCAATGCCAACCAAGGCATGGGAGCCTTCAACGCAGCACGTATGCGTGGCATTCCCGCCGAGCTGCTCATCTTCCCCGACGAGAACCACTGGGTGCTCAAGCCACAGAACGGTATTCTGTGGCAACGCACGTTCTTCAACTGGCTCGACCGCTGGTTGAAAGACAAGAAATAAATCGCAATCATACAAAAGACAAATAAAAAAGGTATCCGTGAAAGAAGCGCTCGCCTCTTTCACGGATTCAGGAAAAAAGAGAGAATTCCATTATGACAGAAAAACTTCAACGTATCCTCAGCGACAGCAAGGGCGCCCGGTGGACAGCCCTGTTTATTGTCGCTTTCACTATGATGACCGGTTACTTCATCACCGACGTGATGTCGCCACTGGAAGTACTTCTTGACAAACCTATAGCAGACGGTGGTCTGGGATGGACCTCAGACGACTATGGCTTCTTCGCAGGCAGTTACGGCCTCATCAACGTATTCCTGCTCATGCTGTTCTTTGGCGGCATCATCCTTGACAAGATGGGTATCCGCTTCACAGGCATCATGGCTTGCGGCCTGATGGTGATTGGCGTTTTCATCAAATACTATGGCGTGACAGGTGACTTCGGCGGCAGTCGTTTCACCCTGAGCTTTGTCAACTTCTCCCTGCCCATGTCTGCGGCAGTAGCCTCTTTGGGCTTTGCCATCTTCGGCGTAGGCTGCGAGATCTGCGGTATCACCGTGTCGAAGATCATCACCAAGTGGTTCACCGGTCACGAGCTGGCACTCGCCATGGGCATTCAGGTAGCCCTCGCACGATTGGGAACGGCCGGTGCCATGATGGGCGCACTGCCCTTTGCCAAAGCTTTCGGCGGCAAGGTAGGTGCTCCCGTGCTCCTCGGCCTGGTGCTGTTGGTGATTGGCTTCCTGTCCTTCATCGTTTACACCGTCATGGACAAGAAGCTCGACAAGAGCGTAGAGGAGGCCAAAGGCGAGAAAGAGTTTGAGAAAGAGAAAGAAACGCTCGACGAGGAGTCTGACGACGACTTCCACTTTAGCGACCTGAAGTACATCTTCTCCAACCCAGGCTTCTGGTGCATCTGTCTCCTCTGCCTGCTGTTCTACAGTGGCGTCTTCCCCTTCCTGAAGTTCGCAACCAAACTGATGATTGCCAACTATGGTGTTCCTGAGGATATGGCAGGCGGCATTCCAGGCTTGATCCCGTTCGGAACCATCTTGCTCACACCGCTTTTCGGCTCACTCTACGACCGTATCGGCAAGGGAGCAACGCTGATGCTCATCGGCTCCGCGATGTTAGCTGCCGTCCATTTCATCTTTGCTATCCACATCCTGCCCTATGGTTGGTTTGCCGTGATCATCATGATCATCTTAGGCGTGGCCTTCTCCTTGGTGCCATCTGCCATGTGGCCGAGCGTTCCCAAGATCATCCCGATGAAGCTTTTGGGCTCTGCCTATGCCATCATCTTCTATATTCAGAACATTGGACTGGCTCTCGTGCCGATGTTCATCGGTAAGGTCAACGGTGCAGATCCGAGCTACACTACGAGCATGAGCATCTTCTGTGGTTTCGGTGTGGCCGCTGTCATCATCTCACTCCTGCTGATTGCTGTAGACAAGAAAAAACACTACGGATTGCAGGACGCCAACATCAAGAAATAAACTCCGATTTCCCCTATCGGAAAATCAAAAGCTTTAATATTCAAAGCATGGGACTTGTTATCATCAGCAAGTCCCATGCTTTTTTATTTTCCTTCCATTCTCTCATAGCAAAACTTACTTCCATAATTACCTTTTATTATTCTAAAAGCGGTACGAAACGTTTGCTACATAAAATATTTTTTGTAGCTTTGCAAGGACGAGAACGTGTTGAGTCATCGACAAAAAGATTTAAACCATGAAATATCCCATAGGAATCCAGGACTTTGACAAGATTATCAATGAAGGATATACTTACGTTGATAAAACGGAACTCATTTACAAGATCGTACATGAGGGAAGTTACTATTTTCTGAGCCGCCCTCGCCGGTTCGGAAAGTCATTGCTGATGTCTACGCTTGAAGCCTACTTTAGCGGCAAGAGGGAGCTGTTCAAGGATCTTGCCATTGAGAAGCTTGAGGAGGACTGGACGGCCTATCCTGTGCTGCACTTGGATTTGAACACAGGGAAATACAACTCAAAAGACAGTCTCACTCATGCCCTCGATGACTTTCTCAGCAGGTTGGAGGCCAATTACGGAACCTTCCATTCTGAGAAGACGTTGGAACTGCGCTTCATGGGAATCATAGAGAGAATCTATCACAAGACTGGCAAACCGGTAGTGATTCTCGTCGATGAATACGATAAGCCCTTGTTGCAGTCCATCAACAACAAAGAGTTGCAGGAGGACTTCCGCGCTACACTAAAGGCTTTCTACTCGGTGCTGAAGACTCAGGACCGATACATTCGTTTCGCGCTTCTCACCGGAGTGACAAAGTTTGGAAAGGTCAGCGTGTTCTCAGACTTGAACAATCTGATCGACATCTCCATGGACGAGGGCTACGACACGCTGTGCGGAATCACCGAGGAAGAGATGCACCGCTATTTTGAAGAGAGCATCCAGAAGCTCGCCGAACGCTACAAGATCAGCTATGAGGAGACCTGCGCACGACTGAAAAAGCGCTACGACGGCTATCACTTCGTGGAATACGGCACGGGTGTCTACAATCCTTTCAGCCTTCTGAGCACGTTCCGCGCCAGCAAATTCGGCAGCTATTGGTTCGAGACAGGCACGCCGACGTTCCTCGTACAACTGCTGCAGCGAGAGAACTTCTATCTTCCCGACCTCACCCAGCAACAAGTATCGGCAGATATGCTCAACTGTATCGACACCATGGACCGCAATCCTATTCCCGTCATCTATCAAAGCGGCTACCTGACGATCAAGGACTACGACGAGGAGTTTAAGGTATATACTCTCGGCTTCCCCAACGAAGAGGTGGAAGAGGGCTTCGCCAACTACCTCCTACCCTACTATGCTCATACCGGCAGCGAGGGAGCACCGATGTATGTCCGCAACTTTGTGCTTGCTCTGCGCAACGGCAAGCCTGAAGAATTTATGAAGCGCATGCAGGTGCTCTTCGCCGACACGGACTACAAGATCGTAGGCAACGCTGAACTGTATTTCCAAAATGCATTCTACATCGTCACGAAATTGCTCGGCTTCTACACCGAGGTGGAGCGCACGATTTCCGATGGTCGCATCGACATGATCGTGAAGACAAAGGATTACATCTATATCTTTGAGTTCAAATACGACCAAAGTGCGGACACCGCCTTGCAGCAGATTGAGGACAAAGGCTACGCCAAGCCCTTTGCCACCGACGGCCGCAAGATTGTGAAGATCGGTGTTAACTTCTCGCGCGAACACCGCTGTATCGATGAGTGGAAGATCAAGAAATAGACGCAAACAAACGATTTCGTCATCATAAAAGCCAAAGAAAGAAACAACAGCAAGCATGACAGAGAGTACAGAAAGCAGCAACCTGCTCAATTTATTCACAGAAGTGAAGGACACCGTCATCCGCCGCATACGTGGCCGGAAGAAGGATGTGGCCCTTGTGCTCTCCAGTGGAGGCGCACGCGGACTGGCTCATATCGGTGCCATCGAAGAACTTCTTGACCGTGGCTACCACATCCGCTCCATAGCAGGAACGTCGATGGGAGCTCTCGTCGCCGGCATGTATGCAACCGGGAACCTCGAGACCTACCGCTCATGGATGCAGACGATCGACAAACGAAAGATTCGGGAACTCACGGACTATTCGCCCAGCTTGGACCATCTGGTCAAAGGCAAGCGCATCATCGACACGCTCAAGACCATCGTCCCCGACACCGACATCGACAAGCTGCCCATTCCTTATGCCGCCATCTCCACAGATTGGGAAAGCGGCCATGAGGTGGTCTTCCGCCACGGCTCCCTCTATGAAGCCATACGCGCGAGCATCTCTCTGCCTGCCTACTTCGAGCCCATGCACCTCGGCGACAAGTTGCTCATCGACGGAGGCACTACCAATCCTCTGCCTCTCAACCGCGTGGAGCGACATAAAGGCGACCTGCTCGTGGCCGTCAACGTCTGCGGACATGATTATGAGGGAGAATTGGAACTGAAACGCACCGCCGAACGTCAGCGTATGGCGTCATCGCGCACCCTGCAACTGCTCAACCGTATCGTACCAGGAGGGTTGAAACTCGACTTCAACTACTTCACATTGTTGAACCGTACCGCCAGCATCATGATCCACCAAAACGCTCAGCTCATGCTCAGACTCTGCCCTCCTGATATTCTCCTGGACATCCCCATGCGCAGGTTCAGCGGTTCTGATTACGACAAATCCGAGCGTCTCATCGCCATCGGTCGTGCAAGGATGAAGAAAGTACTCGATGACTATGAGGAATGACAAGTCTTAAACATAGGATATTAATCACTTTTCAACAATCAAAAACATGAAAAAGAACATTGTATTAGTCATGGCCGTAGCTGCTATGCTGTTTGCCAGCTGCGGAGGAAGCAAGACAAAGTCTGCTGCCGAGGCTACAGACTCAACGGCAACTGCCGACAGTACGGAGCAGGTAGACACCACAGCTCTTGCTCCTGAGACCAAGTCCACACTCAACGCACTGACCGCTCAGGCAACAAGCGCCATTGGAAAGAAAGATCCCAAGCAGGTGACCACAGCATTAGCAGACCTGGCTACCACCTACAAGACACTGGTCAATGCCGGTAAGCTCGATGATGCCAAGACTTACGGTGCCGCCATCAAGAAATTCGTCAAGGACAACGAGCAGGCATTGAAGAGCGTAGCCACCAGCAACACAACCATCGCCGACCTGATCAACAGCATCGAGAACCTGCCCACGACAGCAGCCACTACCGCCGACGAAGCCAAAAAGGCTGTCGCCCAAGATGTCGTGAACCTCGCTTCTCCATATCTGCAGAAGGGTGCCGCCGCTGCTGCCACCGCTGAAACTGCCGCCGCTGTGCTGAAGAATGCTCCCGCCGCTGCCAAAGCCGCCATCGATGCCGCTCCCGCCACAGCCAAGGCTGCTGCTGAGCAGGCTGCCAACCAGGCCGTCAACAATGCCAAGACCGCAGCTGAGAACAAGGTCAACGAGGAGGCCAACAAAGCTGCTTCCAAAGCCAACGAGGCTGTGACCAAAGCTCAGAACAAAGCCGCTGAGAAAGTCAACAAGGCTGCCAACAAAGCCAACGACGCTGTCAACAAGGCTGCAGGAAAGGCGCTGAAAGGACTGGGACTGTAAACATCATCCATCCTGACCATATAACAACAACAAGCCCCCTTGCTACTTCATGCAGCAAGGGGGCTTGTTTATTATATATATAATAAGGTGTAGTCGTTATCGGATTCTGTCCATCGACCGTACCAGTTCCTCATCAGCCTTGATGCCACGATAGGCCAGAACGAAAAGGATCAGTCCCACCAATGGCAGGCAACCGGCAAAGCGAGGATGGAACGTGCCCATAGCCTTGAAAAGGTGCAGGACACAGAAAGCATAGTAGCCATACCATACCAGACTCAGCACGATATTCGCCACACAGATCTTCATCTGCATCTTGCGCTTCTTGAACAGTGGGATGCAAGCCAGCGTCAGCGCACCCGTGATCACCAAGTCGACGAAGAGCAGCGGGTGAACCTGATAGCCACCGTTGGCGTAAAGCCCGATGTTATAGAACAGCGCAGGGACGCCCATGCCCTTAGGCTCGATGGCTCCCAACGGCAGGCAGAGGCAGACAATGACGGCTGCCAATGCCAACAACAGGAAAACAGTTTGCTTGCGTTGTATCATCAGATCAGATCGTCTTTACGCTCGTTGTCAGCGGGCACCTCATCAGCTGGATTTCTCCAGTAGATCTTTCCTTCGACAAACTCCTGCGTTGCCAGCAACGACGGCTTCGGCAACTTCTCGTAGTAGCGGCTGATTTCAATCTGCTCACGGTTCTCAAACACTTCCTCCAAAGAGTCGTTGTAAGAAGCAAACTCCGAGAGCTTCTTGCTCAGGTCTTCCTTGATCTGAACGGAAATCTGGTTGGCGCGCTTCGAAATGATCACGACACTCTCATAGATGTTACCAGTCTCTTTGCACAAGTCCATCACATTGCGGGTGATGGTGTTTACCGGAGCATTTGATTTTCTATAATCCATTCTATCTATAGTATTATCTATTGTTGATTATCTATTATTGACTTACAAATTTCCTATTATTGACTTACAAAAGGCGGGAGGACATCAGTCCTTCGCCGTGCTTGTTATCTTCTTGCACTTAGCAATATATTCCTCGGCAAGCTTGCGCTCCTTGGAGTCGGGATACTCATTGACAAAGCCGTAGGCCTCGTCCTCGGCATCCTGGAAACGCTCCATTTTCTTCGACTCGACGCTCTGCTGCGCCAGCTCATATTTGCTCTTCATGATCAGCAGTGCGAAGTCCTCGCGGCGCTTGGTATAGGGATAGTCCTTCAAGGCATTCTCTGCCGTGACGATGCAAGCCTCATAGTTGTTGCCACCGTCGGAGCAGTTGCCGAAATACGTACCGAGATTGTAATACAGCCGGGCCGAATAGAGTTCCTTCTCCACCAGCTTGTCCTGCAAGTCGAAGAGGCGCTTCTGAGCCGTTTCCTTCATCTTGGCGTCGGGAAAGAGGTCGAGATAGGTCTGAAAAGCCGCTATCGCCTGCACGGTCTGACTTTGGTCGAGACGGGGCTCGGGCGTAGACATGTAGAGACTCTGACCGACGTAATAGTATGCCATCTCCGCGAAGTAGCCGCGAGGATAACTCTTGGTGTACTTGCTGAAAGTCTCGGATGCGGTCACGTAGTCACGGCTGCAATACTCAGCCATGCCCAACATATAGAGGCATTCCTGAGCGTCGCGGCTGCCTTTTTCCGGAACGATGAGATCCTGGAGAAGCGTTGTGGCACGGACATACTTGCCTTCGGCAAAGCATTCCTTGGCGTATTCGTACTTATAGCGGTAGTCGGTTGACTTATACACTCGGTTGAACTCTTGTGCACAACTGGTGAACAACAAGACGAAACCCAATGTAAGGAGACACGTTTTCTTCATATCTACACTTTTGAACTGCAAATTTACATATAAATATTTTATTAACAAAGGCATAGAACATTTTTTAGCATAAAATGTATGTGCAATGCCATAAAAGTCGTATATTTGCACTTATGAACTTCCAACTCACTTCAAAATACAAGCCAACAGGCGATCAGCCACAGGCGATACGCCAACTCACCGAGGGCATCGAGCACGGCGACCCCGCACAGGTGTTGCTCGGTGTCACCGGATCGGGCAAGACGTTTACCGTCGCCAACGTCATCGCCAACGTCAACAAGCCTACGCTGGTGCTGAGCCACAACAAGACTTTGGCCGCCCAGCTCTACGAGGAGATGAAGGGGTTCTTCCCCAACAATGCCGTAGACTACTATGTCTCGTACTACGACTACTACCAACCCGAGGCATATCTGCCGGCCACAGACCTGTATATCGAGAAGGATCTGGCCATCAACGAGGAAATCGACAAGTTGCGGCTGGCCGCCGTCAGCGATCTGCTCTCGGGGCGTCAGGATGTCATCGTGGTGTCGTCGGTGTCGTGTATCTACGGCATGGGCGGTCCCGTGGCCATGCAGGAAAGCATCATCGACATCAAGCAGGGCGAGAAAATCGACCGCAACGTGTTCCTGCGCAAGCTCGTCACCGCACTCTATGTCCGCAACGACATCGACCTGCAACGTGGTTGCTTCTCAGTGAAAGGCGACACGGTGAACATCGCCATGGCCTACAGCGACAACATCCTGCGCGTGACGTGGTGGGACGACGAGATCGACAGCATCGAAGAATGCGACGCTGTCACCATGCACACGCTTCAGCGCTTCGAAGACTACCACATCTATCCCGCCAACCTCTTTGTCACCACACAGGAACAGACCAACAGCGCCGTGAGTCATATCCAGGACGATCTCGCCAAGCAAATCGACCATTTCAAGGAGATGGGTGATGATCTGAAGGCACAACGCATCAAGGAGCGTGTGGAGTACGACCTGGAGATGATCAAGGAACTCGGCCATTGCTCGGGCATCGAGAACTATTCGCGCTATTTCGACGGCCGTGAACCGGGACAGCGTCCTTACTGCCTGCTCGACTTCTTCCCCAAAGACTATCTGATGGTCATCGACGAGAGTCACGTCAGCGTACCGCAGATCAGCGCGATGTATGGCGGTGACCGTGCCCGCAAGCAAAACCTCGTGCAGTATGGTTTCCGCCTTCCGGCAGCCTTCGACAACCGCCCGCTCCGCTTCGAGGAGTTTCACGAGATGATCCACCAAGTCATTTATGTCAGTGCCACACCTGCTGATTATGAGTTGCAGGAAGCTGACGGCGTGGTCGTGGAACAGCTTATCCGACCCACCGGACTGCTCGATCCGGAGATAGAGGTGCGCCCGTCGGAAAACCAAATCGACGACCTGCTCGACGAGATACTTACCCGCAGCCATCGCGACGAGCGTGTCCTTGTCACCACGCTGACCAAGCGCATGGCCGAGGAACTCACCGAATACCTCCTCAACCACGGCGTGAAGGCCAACTACATCCACAGTGACGTGGCCACGCTCGACCGTGTACAGATCATGAACGACCTGCGCGCCGGTGTCTACGACGTGCTTGTCGGCGTGAACCTTCTGCGTGAGGGTCTCGACCTTCCGGAGGTTTCTTTGGTTGCCATCCTCGATGCCGACAAGGAGGGTTTCCTGCGCTCTCACCGTTCGCTGACACAGACTGCCGGTCGTGCCGCCCGTAATGTCAATGGCAAGGTGATCATGTATGCCGACACCATCACCGACAGCATGCAGAAAACCATCGACGAGACAGCCCGCCGCAGAAGCATTCAGCTTAAATACAATGAGGACCACCACATCACGCCCAAGCAGATTGTCAAGGCCATCAAGAGCTCCATGCCGCAGACCAAGAGCGAGGAGACGAGTATGCGCCGCGCCACCGACAAGCCGATAGCCTACAGCGGACCGGAGGAAACCTCAGTGGTGGCTGCCGACCCGATCATCCTGCACATGACACGACCGGAACTGGAAAAGAGCATCGCCAACACCAAGGCGCTCATGGAGCAGGCTGCCAAGAACCTCGACTTCATTCAGGCAGCACAGTACCGCGACGAGATCGTGAGGCTCGAAAAGCAGTTGGAGATGAAAAAATAACGATGAGAGCTAAAAGAATAACATCGAGAGCTAAAAGAATAAGCAGAGAATGGCAGGGTTCAGCACGCCTTGCCGTCTCTCTATCCTCCCTATCTCTTCTATGGTCCTCCCTATCTCTTCTATAGCTTCTATAGTCTCTACAGCTTCTATCATCTCTATTCCTTCTATACCAAACAAACGTTAAAACCAACACCCCGCCTTTGTAATACCACATTATTTCGTAACTTTGCAATATTATAGGCAAACTTAGGATTATGAAGAAAATCATCATCGCATTGCTGGCCTTGATGCCCTTGGCATGTATGGCCCAGAACACATGGGAAGCACCCTCTGTAGACTCCACGCAGATCAAGGCGGAGCAGGCCCAAAAAGCCAAGGCCGAAGCACAGAAGAAACTGGAGAATGCCAAATATCTCGCCGGTGCCGTACCTGAGATCGACGGCAAGGTGGTCTTCACCCTCGACCGCGACGTCCCAGGAAAGACCGCTGACCAGATCTATTCCGCCGTCTACGGTGCCCTGCAGGCGCTCACCCAGGAGCAATGCGAGTTCCCCAACAGCAAGATATCCGTGGTCAACAAAGGCGAGCACACCATCGCCGCCCGCTACAAGGAATGGCTGGTATTCCAAAGCTCCTTCCTCTCGCTCGACCGCACCGTATTTAACTACACGATCATCGCCCAGGCTACCGACGGTCACATCCACTGCACCATGGAGCGCATCTCCTATCAGTATGAGATGGACCGCGGCGACTCCGAGGGCATGTCGGTCAAGGCTGACGACTGGATCACGGACAAGCACGCACTGAACAAGAAGAAGACCAAGCTCTACAAAGGCAGTGGCAAGTTCCGCCGCAAGACCATCGACCGCAAGGACAACATCTTCGGCAAGATCTGCAAAGCCTTAGAGATCAAATACTGATCCCTTACCATCCCCCTCAAGAGCAGGCAATCTCCCCCAAGAGCCGGGAAAGAGCCCCCGCGCAGCCCTGTGGTTTTGGTGTTCCGTTCGCCTGGTTACAACCAGGCGCGCCCCCTTGTCTACAATCAGGCGCGCCCCCTTGCCCACAGCCACCCGCGCCCCCTTGCCCCGCATGCTCCAACGCTCTCCCCTCCCCCCTCCTTCCTTTAGCTAACAACAAAGCAAACAAAAGATTGACAGATGGACGACAACTCACAGATTGAACACCGCAGCAGGCTCGAGCCTATCAAGCGCCGGGGACAGTATCCCGTCTTGCGCAACTGGCTCAACGCCATCTTCATGATAGGCGCGCTCATCGGCGTCGCCGTGTTCTATTGGTCCGACAATACCGTCGGCACGATCATCATTCTCGCTTCCATGGTTTTCAAGATCATCGAATGCGGACTAAGATTTCTGAAATGAAGAAGATACTCTCGCTGCTCTTCCTTCTCGCTATCCATTGCTCGCTGTCCATGGCGCAAAGCACCTTAGGCAATGACAACTTCAACCAAATCAACGAGAACGGAGACATCAGCCGCAGAAACGCAAGGAACAACACCGACTCGCTCGGATCGGACAAAGAGATCCCCAAGGGCATCTACGTCTGGACCGTCGACGAGCGCTTTGGCGACCGTACGCCCGCGCCACTCGACACCATGTCGCACATGTTTCCCAACACTATCTTCGCCACGGGACTGCGTGGCGAATATAACACTACGGGCAACCTCGGCTCGGCGCGACAGGCCCGCATCTTCATCGACCGCCGCAATCTGGGGCAGTTTATCTTCACCCAGCCCTACGACTATTTCGTGAAGCCCGTCAGCGAGTTTCACTTCACCAACACGCTCTCGCCCTTCACCAACCTCACGTATAACAACTGCGGCAACCGTACCAACGGTGAGGATCACTTCACGGCGAAGTTCGGTGTCAACGCGGGCAAGAAGCTCGGCGTCGGTTTCAACTTCGACTATCTCTACGCCCGTGGCTACTACGACAGCCAGGCGGCCTCGCATTTCAACTATACGATGTATGGCTCCTATCTGGGTGAGCGCTATCAGGCCCATCTTCTCGCCTCTACCAACCACGAGAAGGTGACCGAAAACGGCGGTATCACCAACGATGACTACATCACGCATCCCGAAGCCTTCACTGACAACTATGCCGAGAACGAGATACCGACGATGCTCACTCAAAACTGGAACCGCAACGACAACCAGCACATCTTCTTCTCACAGCGCTACAGCATCGGTTTCAACCGCAAGGTGCCAATGACCGCAGAAGAGATCAAAGCGAAGAAGTTCGCCATGGCTTCCAAGAAAGAAGAACAGGAGCAAAAAGAAAAGGAAAAACTTCAGAAAGAAGCAGCAAAACGTGGCGCCAAGCTCTCTGAGAAGGAACTGAAAAACAAGAAAAAGTTTGCAGGAAGACCCGAGGACGCCAAGATTGCCGAAGGCCCCGCCAAGACAGACTCCATCGACAAGGGCGGACGCATCAACGTCAGCAGCAAGGCCGTGGCCGACAGCCTCATCGCTGCCGAGAAAAAAGCCAAGACCGACACCTCGTGGCTCAAGAACGAGTACGTCCCGGTCACCAGTTTCATCCATACCCTTGCCTTCGACAACTACCGCCGCATCTACGAGGCTTATCAGACTCCGGCCAACTACTATCTCGACAAATACACCGTCGCTGAGAAACTCTCCGGCGACTCTATCTACGACCAGACCAAGAGTTGGACCTTGCGCAACACGTTTGCCATCTCGCTGCTCGAAGGTTTCAACAAATGGGTTAAGACGGGAGCCAAGATCTTTGCCGAGCACGAGCTACGTCATTTCACGCTTCCCGACTCCGCAGGGGTGCGTTCCTGGAATGAGAACGCGCTGAGCATTGGCGCACAACTCAGCAAGACACAGGGCAAGACACTTCACTACAATGTGACCGGAATGCTCGGTGTGGCTGGTATCAACGCCGGAGAGATACACATCAACGGTGGCGTGGACCTTAATTTCCCGCTCTTCAAGGACACGATGACGCTCGCCGCATCGGGGTTCTATGCCCACGAGAAGCCCTCGTTCTACTATCGTCACTATCAGAGCCGCCACTACTGGTGGGACGATGAGGACATGAGCATGATCGACCACCTCCATCTGCAAGGACTGCTCAACTATCAGAAGACACGCACGCAACTGCGATTCGCCTTCGACGAGCTACGCAACAACACTTATTTCTCCACGGGCTACACCACCGACAACGATCAGCGCCTATATAATAAGGTGTCGGTCAAACAAGCCGGCTCGCCCATCAGCGTGTTCACGGCCGAGGCCCGACAGAATTTCACGTTTGGCCTCCTCAACTGGGAAACTGTGGCCACCGTGCAAAAATCGACGGATGAGGATGCGTTGCCCCTGCCGTTGCTGAATGTCTACACCAATCTCTATCTGAAGTTCAAAATCGCCCACGTGCTGAAATGCGACTTAGGTGGTGACCTGCGCTACTTCACCGAGTACAACGCGCCGGAATATGTGCCGGGCATCGGACAGTATGCCGTGCAGGATAACGACAGCAAGGTGAAAGTCGGCAACTGCCCGATCATCAATGTCTATGCCAACTTCCACCTCCAGCACACGCGGTTCTTCGTGATGATGAGCCATGTCAACGCCAGCATGGGCAAGAAAAACTATTTCTTCGCTCCGCACTATCCGCTCAACGGCAGCGTGCTTCGCTTTGGCATCAGCTGGAACTTCTTCAACTAATATTGTGGAAGAGCAACAACAACTTTAAAGATCTCTCTGTGTAGTGATGTACGCACTAATGAAAGTTGAACTAAAAAACGGTGATATAGCGTGATGCGAGCATTATAGTCTATGCTACAGCCTCACAGCCTCGAAGAGGCTGAATTCCCCTTAACCCCAGTCTAAGTGAGCGAAGCTCACGCAGACTGGGGACTTTTAATGGTTGGGAGTCCAACTGATGCCGTGCCTCGAAGAGGTACAATGTGCGAAGCGCGTAACTCTATGGCACAACGGTAATCGCTTTTCTTATTATTGCGCATCAAAGATGCATTCAGCCTCTTCGAGGCTGGTAGTCAGTGCGTTGGGCTCCATCAACAAACCCCAGTCTGCACTCGCTCCGCTCGCTTAGACTGGGGTTAGTGATAAGTCAGCCTCTTCGAGGCTGGGAAAACATGTTGATTTAGTAAGTACCACCATTCGCTGGCAATCAGATCATCCAATTGATTGTAATTAATGGTTTAATATTCATTAGTACGAATATCACTACACAGAAAATGTTCTTGACAAAAGCACATCACCGCGCACTTTCATTCTAGAGAAGCGGCTGAGCTCTGAAAACGAAAAAAACGTCTTCTTCAGAACAGAAAATCGACTTCAGGTCATCAGAAAGGCACTTTGATACTGTCATCACGCTTAGATGACAGGGTCAGAAAAGCGAGATGACCACATCAGAAAGGCGTGATGACAGCATCAGAAAGGCACTTTGAGAAGAAATTCTCTAGAGAATTTTTCCTCAAAGTGCCTTCCTCTTTTCTACCCAAAGGTCAATATCGCTTTATCAGACTGACTATCAATCTATTACGAAAAGCCGCTCAAAATTCGCAAAAATCCGGGCAAAGTACGTCTCATTCGAAAAGAACGCAATCTCAGGCCCGTTTTTTTGTCAGTTTATCCAACAAACACAGTCTTCCGCTGTACACTATTTACATCCACAACAACACCTTTGTACGTTGCATCCTCTTTTGACTTGCATTTCAATGTATCCTATTCCCAGCCCCAACGGGGCTGAAGCATCGGTAACCCCGGTCAAGCGACGATAGGAGCGCAGACCGGGGATAGAGTATGGCGTTTGGCAACTGCTGAAGTGACCCGAGGGGGCACACGAGCATCTTATGCGCATTAATAATTATGAGGATGAACACGTAAAGGAGTCATAATCCTATTTAGCAACCTTCTCCAAACGCCCCAAATGATTAAAAATTGGAAGCAGAAACCACCGATTTGCACAAGTTCTAAATCTTTTTTCGATTTCGGGGTACCCTTTTTCAATCGCTTTACGATTTGATAACGTAAGAGAATCTAAAATTGATTAAATAAAAAGGTTATGAGTAAAATGTTAAGGCTGACTTTCCTGCTGGCATGTTTCCTCACCCTGTGGACCACTTCGGTCTCTGCACAAGGAAGCGATGCCGTGCTAAAAGTCCAAAACGAACCGCTGCCACAAGTGCTGCGGCAGTTGGAGCTGAAAACCGACTATCGGTTCCTCTACATCAACGACGACCTGAAAGGCTACGCCTTCTCAGGCGATCTAACATTGAAAGACATCAACTCCACGATGACACAGCTGCTTCAGGGCAAGCCGCTCGGCTACACCGTCAACCAGCAGTACATTACCATCACCAAACAAGGCGCTCAGTCCGCCAACGGCACCTATATCCTCCACGGTAAGGTCGTCGACGAGAACGGCGACGAGCTCCCCGGCGTCAACATCCGCGTACAAGGCACTAAAAACTACGCCGTGACCGGTATGGACGGTACCTATACCATCCAAGTCCACAGCGGTGACGTGCTCAGCTTCTCCTTCATCGGCTACCGTGAGGAGATTGCCGCCGTCTAGGGAAAGAAAGTCCTGACCATTGACATGCGACCCGATGCTCACACGTTAAAAGATGTGCAGGTCGTCGCCTTCGGTACACAGAAGAAGGAGAGCGTGGTGAGCTCCATCACCTCCATCCGCCCAGGCGACCTGAAGACTTCCAGCTCTGACCTTACCACCAGCTTCGCCGGCCGTATTCCGGGTATGGTGGCTTGGCAGACAGGCGGTATGCCTGGTGCCATGACCGAGAGCGAAATGAACACCAAGTTCTACGTGCGTGGTATCACCTCCTTCCAAAGCGGTGCCAACACCGACCCGCTGATTCTCATCGACGGTGTGGAGTCGACCAAGCTCGACCTCGCCCGTCTGACCGTTGAGGACATCGAGACCTTTAACGTCATGAAGGATGCCTCTGCCACGGCTATGTACGGCGCTCGCGGTGCCAATGGTGTCATCCTCGTCACCACAAAGAAAGGTGAGGAGGGCACCGTCTATACCTCCGTGCGCTACGAGGCCATCATGTCGGAGCCGACCAAGGAGATTGATGTCGTCAACCCCATCGACTACATGCGCTACTACGACCAGGCACAGCTCGACGACAACACAAGTGCCACGCCGAAGTATTCTCAGGAGCGCATCGCCATGACGGCCAGCGGCAAATATCCTTCTTGGGCTTATCCTGCCAATGACTGGTACAGCACACTCTTCAAGAAGCGCAACATCAACCACCACGTCGGTGTGAACATCCGTGGCGGCTCGAAGATTATGCAATACTATGTCTCGTTGAACTACAACCACGATTCGGGTATGCTCAAGACCGACAAGCTCAATCAGTTCGACGTGAACATCAACACCAACCAACTTTCGTTCCGTACCAACCTCACCATCGACCTGAAGCCGGGTATGCGCCTGCTCCTGTGCTCAGCCACCAACTGGGACAAGTACCACGGCCCGCTGGCCAGCGTGCAGGAGGCATATAGCTACGTCTTCCAAGCCTCGCCGGTCGACTTCGCTCCGACCTATCCCGCCGACGACACCTACAACTGGCCGCACATCCGCTTCGGTGTGCCAACCGGCAGCAGCACCGTGAGAGACAACCCTTACGCCTATATCCATTCGGGTTATCAGGAGCGCAACCGCTACTCCACTTCCAACCGCATCGAATATATCTACAACCTGTCACGCCTCATCAAGGGCTTGGAGTTCCGTGCCAATGTCTCATTGGTAAAGACGGGATACTATTCCACTCCTTACAAGCTGACCCCTAACTTGTATTCACTCAATGATTATGACACGCAGACGGGCAAGTTCTCGCTGACACCTACCAACCAATCAGATGCCAACCGCACGCTGACCATGGGCGACAAGAGCAGCTACGGCAGCACACAGCTCACCTATGAGGCACGTCTGTATCACACGGCGGCTTGGGGTGATCACCAGACCAGTCTCACCGCTGTCGCCAACGCTGAGCAGAAATCAGACAACCAGGCCGATGAGGTACTCAACGCAATGGAGCACCGCAACATGGGCCTGTCCATGCGTGGCACCTATGGATTCAAGGACCGCTACTTCGTCGAGGCCAGCTTCGGCTACAACGGCTCGGAACGTTTCGCCAAGAAGAACAAGATGGGCTTCTTCCCCGCTGTCGGCGCCGCCTATGTGCTCTCCAAGGAAAAGTTCATGAAACCTCTGGAGAAAATCATCCCCATCCTCAAGTTCCGTTACTCTTGGGGTAAAGTCGGTAACGATGGTATCATCGACGAACCACGCTTCGTCTACCTCGAGCAGGTCAACCAGCGAGGCAGCTATGACCCACGACCGGGTGTAGGATTAGCCAATACCAAAGGCTACAAAATCAAGTTCTACGCCAACCCTGACATCAAATGGGAGATCAACGAGCAGAACAACCTCGGTATTGAGACCAAGCTCTTCAACGGACTCTTCGACATCCAAATGGACTTCTACAAGCAGATGCGCCGCAATATTCTTGACTACCGTCGCGTAGTACCCGCCAACGTCGGATTGGAATACTATCAGCTCGCCAACGTCGGTGAGGTGTCTGCCCATGGCTTCGACTTCTCCGGCAAGATCCAGAAAGCCTTCACACCTGACTTCTGGGTGATTCTCAACACCACCTTTACTTACTCTCGTGCCAAGTACAAGAGTTTGGAGGAGGCTTCTGACAAGCCTGAGTGGCAGCGTCAGGTAGGCCACGACATCAGCCAGCAGATTGGCTATATCGCCGAGGGTCTTTTCCATGACCAGGCTGAGATCGACAATGCACCCACGCAGAGCGGTAATGTACGCCCCGGCGACATTCGCTACCGCGACATCAACGGTGACGGCAAGATCGACATCAACGATGCAGTACACATCGGCTACCCGACCACGCCGCGTGTCATCTATGGTTTCAATGGCAACATCAACTATAAGCAGTTCGAGTTCCTTTTTGCTTTCCAAGGTTCCGGCCAGCGTTCGTTCTTCATCGACCCAGACGCCATCTCGCCTTTCTGGGGTGATCAAGCCATGCTGCAAGCTATCGCCGACGACCACTGGTCGACAGACAACATGAACAGCCATGCCTTCTGGCCCCGCCTCTCGCTGAGGAGCATCACCTACCACAATGCAGAGGAGAACCGTTCGGCCAACAGCTCAGTGACCACGTACAGCACATACTTCATGCGCTCCTGCCGCTTCTTGCGTTGCACATCGCTGGAGTTCGCTTACAATCTTCCCTCCAAGCTACTGCGTAAGATGGGAGCCAAGACGCTGCGAATCTATGTTCGGGCCAACAACCCCTTCCTCATCTCCAACTTCAAGCTGTGGGATGTAGAGCTCGGAAGCAACGGCTTCAACTATCCTATCCAGCGCACCTACTCCGCAGGCTTCAACTTCAGCTTCTAAGCACTTAGCCCGGATGTACCCCACCAAAAAAAAGTGTGCTCCGTTCAATAAGACGCTGCTGTGCAGCGTCCCCCACACATAAAATAAAGAAACAATGAAAATAAAGAATATATTGCTATTGTCATGCGGTCTCCTCTCGCTGACATCGTGCAACAAGTTCCTCGACCTGGTGCCGGAAAAGGACATCACCACCATCCCCTCCATCTACGAGGTACGCAAGAACGTGGAGGAGCAGGAAGCCGACTGCTACTCCTATATCAGCTCCTTGGCTGAGCTTCCTTATAACATCGGCATGATGGCCTCCGACGAATGGGTGGCCAATGAGTATGCGCGCACCGTGCCGCAAGGACAGGGCAGTACGACGCTCTCCTGGGCCAATGTGGCTGATGGGCAGCAGAACGTGCAGAGTCCTATCGACAACAAGTGGACGCAGGCAAGCTTTTACAACGCTATTCGCTACATTAATCTTTTCTTGAAATATGTGCCCAGCACCTACGATATGACCGACGCGGAAAAGAAAGAGTGGATGGCAGAGATCAAGGTGCTCAAGGCTTTCATCTATTTCCAACTCGTCAAGCGCTATGGCCCTATCATCCTCGTGCCGGAGAACATTGAGGCCAACGCCTCGCTGGAAGACATGAAACAACCACGGCAGCCTGTCGATACTTGCTTCAATGCCATCGTCTCACTCATCGACGAAGCCATCAACGACGGCCTGGAGTCGCGCGCACAACAAATTACGTCGCATCAGGCTTACTTCAACCATGAGAGTGCACTGGCACTGAAAGCTGTCGTACTGACCTATGCCGCATCGCCGCTCTTCAATGGCAACACTGATTATGCCGACTTCAAGAACCGCGATGGCGTGCAACTCTTCTCACAGCAGAAAGACCCCGAGAAATGGCACAAAGCTGCCGTGGCCTGCGACGAAGCTATCAAGGCTTGCGAGGCTGCCGGATATAAACTTATCAGTGGTAATACGACAAAATCCACTAAACTGCTCAATACAATGTTGGACTTGGAGCAGCGCACGCAAGCTCCCAACTACGACAATACCGAGTCGGTATTCTCCGTAAAGAGTGCCAACACATATATGTATTACGCATATAAGTTGTATTCGTGGATTCTGCCTTACATGAAGTCGTCGGATTATTACAACTACGACGCCAAGAACCTCGGCAGTCTGGCCGCTTCCATGAAGATGGTAGAGATGTACTACACCGACAAGGGACTGCCCATCGACGAAGACCCGTCCTGGGACTATGCATCACGATATACGGGTATGAGCCAGGAGACAGACCAGGCCACTTATAACAAGGTCATCCCTGCTGGCACCCCCGTCCTCAACTTGCACCTGCGCCGTGAGCCACGCTTCTATGCCGACATCGCTGCCGACCGCACTTACTTCCAGCGCGGCCCGGAGAAGAAAAACAAGTGGTCGACAGACTACAACCTTCTTGTCAAAGCTTATAAGGGAGAGAGCTTCGGCACTGAGGCCAGCTCTGTGAGAGAGGACATCCCACAGAACCTCACGGGCTACTGGGTAAAGAAGACCCTCTATTCCGATATTGCAGGCAAGAACTACAATACGAGTTATCCCTCCAAGGGCAGCGACGACCCGTTCTCCTTGATTCGCCTTGCTGAGCTTTATCTCATGGATGCCGAGGCGTGGAACGAATACGAGGGACCCAGCGAGAAGGTCTACAACCCGCTCAACAAGGTGCGCGAGCGCGCAGGTATTCCCGACGTACAGACATCCTGGCGGCAGTCAAAGCATCCTAATATGATTCAAACCAAGGAGGGCATGCGCTCCATCATTCAGCAGGAGACCAATATCGAGCTCAGCTTTGAGGGACAACGTTATTTCAACCTCTTGCGTTGGAAGAAAGGCGAGGAGCTCGGCGAACCGGTCTATGGATGGAACATCATCGGTGACAATGCAGCCAGCTTCTACAACAACTGGCACGGCCCCATCGTGGTGTGGAGCAAGCGCAAGTTCGTAGCGCCACGCGACTACTTCCATCCCATCCGCACCGAAGAAGTGCAGATCTCTGGCGTGAAGCAAAACCCGGGATGGTAAATAATGTATAGTGTATAATGTATAAATTATAAATCATGCTATAGGCTCTATAGGCTCTATAACCTCTATAGCCACTATATTCTCTATACAACTTCTAAGATAAATATCATGAAAACAACACTTATCAATATATCGGCTGTTGCTCTGTTGGCCCTTGCGCTGACCGCCTGCAGCAGCGACGACGACAACAAGTTCAGCGTGACACCCGACGTGGCTAGCGTGTCGTTCTCGCCACGGTCGGGCGGAGCCGTGATGCACTACGCTCTCCCTTCCAATCTCGACATACAGTCCGTCCGCGTCCGCTACACCGACGCTCAGGGCAAGCAGGACATCGTCGAAGGCTCCTACCTCGGCGACTCCCTGACATTGGTGGGCTTCAACGAGGCTCGCACCGACGTGCCGGCGTACATCTCTTACGTCAACCGTCAAGGCGATGTGTCAGAAGAGGTATCAACATCGTTCTCCACAAAGGACAGTGGCCCCTGTGCTTTCTTCAAAGAGGCCGAGGTGAAGTCTGCTTGGAATGGCGTGGAGCTCTCCTATAACCTTCCCGATGCCGGCATGAAAGGCTTCGCACACATCTTCTATATAGGCACAGACCCAATGACCAACAAGCCTGATACCATCCTCGCGAAGACCATCAACCTGCAACAGGGCGAGAACAGCAGTTTCATCAAATTCGAGCAGGAGATGGACGACTACGATATTGTCATCCGCACCGAGGACTACAGGGGATACTTCGTTCAGTCGAAAGAGTGGAAAGACGTCAAGTCTTACCAGACCGTGAAGTTCCCGGAAGACCAGCTCAAGGTCACTTGCCCATCGTCTTATGAAGACGATGATGCCAAGATTGGATTGAAATATCTCACCGATGGTGACGACCGCGGCTACCTGTCTGCCAAAGGAAATTACGATCAGTATTACACCTTTGCCATGGGACCTTTCGGCATCGGCAAGAATATCGACATCGACTTAGGACAGGCTAAGGTGTTGGCAAGCGTGAGAATCTACGCACAATGTTGCACAAAAGAATCATATGATGGCATTTTCAATAACTCGTACGCCAATCTTCTTCCTAACGAAGTGACCATCTATGGTTCCAACGACGGAGAAAAATGGACACCGATTGGACATCACTACGAACCCGCTGATGCCGGTTCCAACGAATGGTTCTCCACCTACGGACTCGTCAACCGCTTCGACCCTCTTTCCTACGACGAACTCACGCAGATTCCCACACCGGTGTATCTCGATGTGACGTTCTCCATCTCCGACGACAGCTATCGCTATGTACGTGTCGTACCCAACAGCGTGTTCATCGACAACCCTTATATGCCCAACAGACAGCAGTATGTGACAATGCAGGAGCTGGAGGTTTACACTAAAAAATAAGAAAAGCCATGAAGAAAACCATTTATATACTTGCTGCCGCCCTCGCTTTGCTCTCTTCCTGCGGCGACAGCCTGGAAGATACCTATAAGGAGTTTGCAGGCGACGGACCAATCTGATATACCGGCAAATGCACCAACATCAGTGTCAGTCCCGGATGGGAGTGCCTGCGCGCCAAGTGGACACCGAGCAAGGACAAAGCCGTGAAGAACATCCGCGTCACATGGATTTCGGAGAACAGCGACACGACATCGGCCTTAGTAGCCGCCACAGACACGGCATATACCATCCAAGGACTGACCAATCAGAACTATCAGGTCATGGTGCAGTCCATTGCTGAGGATGGCACGCCATCATTGGCCGACAAGATCACAAGCCGCCCTTATACCTACGAGCATGAGGCGGTGACGGCATTCTCACAAGGATTCAACAAATATTATCTATACAAAGGCCACCTCTTGCTCTTCATGGGCAACTGGACCGACGGCATCCTGCACTTCGCCATCGACTACACCAACAAGGAAGGCAAAGCCGACTCACTCGTACTGACAAAGGATGTCTTCAATGAGCAGAATGTCGATGTCTCTGATGTCGACATGAGCAAGGACATCACCCTGCGTCGTACTGGACTGATTGAGGGCTGTCCCGACACCATCAACTTCCAGCCCGTGAAGCTCACCAAGAACTTCCTGATGAACACTGACTTCAAGAAGGAGCTGCGACAGCACTACGGTCTTGGCAACGACGATGTGGAGAACTTTGCCGCGTCGGCTCAGACCGTTGGCCTGGACTATAACCTCTACTCTTTGGAAGACTTGCTCTACTTCACGAATCTGAAGACGTTGAACCTCGGTGCCCGCCGCTACATGCTCTCCTCGCACTTAGTGGCCAGCACGGTGACCGAACAGAAGCGAGCACTGTGGGTCATCAACAAACTGCATGAGATTGGTGGCGTCACGGTCAACATGTATGCCAACGCTTATCTCGGCACGTCGGCTCCCTCGTTTGTCAACAAGCACAACGTAGCCACCGTGCCCGTCAGTGAGTTCCTAAGCACCAAGGGCTGGAGCATCTCCACTTCTGAAGACGATAGTGGCAATGGTCAGCTGGCCAATCTGCTTGATGGCAGCGCAACGACAGACTGGAAGTCTTGGCCCTCTGACAATGGCATTCGCAGTTTCGACCTCATCATCGACATGAAGGCAGACAAGGCCGTACATGGCGTGGCCATCGTACAGAGCCAAAGCTCCGACATGGTCAACTTCGAGCCTGAGGATGTTACCGTGGAGTATGCTACGTCTGCCGCCTCAGACACATGGAATTATCTCAACGGCATCGACGAGTACACGCTCGGTACGGCACAAGGCGAGACAACCCTCGTCAATGCTGCCCAAGCCGTCAACGCCCGCTATCTGCGTATCACGGTCAAGGAGCGCACCTACAACAGCGTCACCCGCGTGGCTCTCGCCGGCATTAAGGTCTACTAATAATTCGAAGGTAGGGTTAGGTTCAGTAAGACGCTGCTTTGCAGCGTCCCAGCCCCCCTACTTCAGCAATTATCAACCATTAATAAAAAAAGGATAAAAGCTATGAAGCATCAATTATTCACCACCCTCGTCCTCCTCGCCCTTTCTCTCGGCGCCCATGCTCAGGACGGCTATCAGATAACCGGTAAGACCTCCGGCATCGAAGACGGAAAGGTCTACCTCATCAGCTGCAATGCCGACACGCTCGGCACTACCGACATGAAGAAAGGCATGGTCGTCTTCACCGATTCGGTGAAGACACCTGACGTAGCCTACATCCGCACGGAGAAGGGCACGGGCATGATTCCACTGATGTTGGAGAACACCAACTTCCAGATTCTCGCTGGCCTATCCGGCGTAAAGGTCGTAGGAGGCCCAGCACAAGAGGCTCTCAATGAATACCAAGCACTTATCGACAGCACGCAGCGCGCACAAAACAAGGTGCAGCAGGAAATGCAGGCTGCCTATCAGGAAGGTAACCAGATGAAGATGCAAGGCATTCAGAACCAGTTCATGAAGTTCGTGGAAGAGGCTCGCAAGAAGGAGACCGAAGAGTTCAGCAAGCTTTCACACTCCTTCGTCGGTGGTTATATCCTCGCCACGCACATGATGCAGATGCCTGCAGACATGCTACGCAAGCGCTATGACATGCTCGACGACAACGTCAAGGCCATGCCTAACGCCAAAGCCGTGCTCAAGCACCTTGAGACTGTGGAGCGCATCTCCGTAGGCCGCGTGGCTCCCGACTTCACCATGCTCAACAACGAGGGCGACTCGGTGACACTCTCCAAGGTGAGGGGCAAAGTGAAGCTCTTGGACTTCTGGGCTTCTTGGTGCGGCCCCTGCCGCAAGGAGATGCCGAACCTCGTCAAGCTCTACAAGAACTACCAGACACGTGGACTCGAAATCGTCAGCGTCTCCCTAGACACCGACAAGCAGAAATGGCAGAACGCCATGATTGAGGAAGGCATGACCTGGAAGAGCCTCTCTGACCTCAAGGGACCGCAGTCGCCCGTCGCAGCCCTCTACGCCGTTCAGTCCATTCCTTTCACCGTACTCCTCGACGAGAACGACACCATCCTCGCCGTCAACCTGCGTGGGGAAGCATTACAGAAGAAGGTAGCTGAACTGTTGAGATAATCTCGAAGCCAATGAAACTTCATAAATTCTCTCTCTTCATGGGTTGCCTCCTTAGTGGGGCGACCCTTTTTGCCCAATCTCCGTCACTGCCCCTTGACAACAATGTGGTGACAGGACGCTTGGACAATGGCATCACTTACATGATCCGCCACAATGCCACGCCCCGCCATCAAGCCTGTTTCTATCTTGTCAATGGCATCGGTGCCTTGGCCGAGAAGCCGGGTGAGCACGGCATGGCCCACTACCTGGAGCACGAGATGTTCCAGGGCACAAAGCACTTCCCCGGCCATGCGATGATCGACATGCTGGAGCGCCACGGCGTGCTCTACGGATACGACATCAACGCACACACCTCGGAAAACGAGACCGTATACACACTCAGCAAGGTGCCGACACAAGATCCCAAGCTTTTGGACTCTTGTCTGATGATCATGGCCGACTGGACCTATGCCCTCGAACTGAAAGACGACCGCATCGAGCATGAGCGCGGGCCTATCCTTCGTGAGCTCGCCATGCGCGACAATGCTGACACGCGTATCCAGATACAATGGGCCAACTCGCTGCTGCGTGGCTCAGCCTATGAAAGCCATGACGTGCTCGGCACGATGGCCGACATCAAAGCCATCACGCCCGACGGACTGCGCAAGTTCTACGCCAGTTGGCACAATCCCGCCATGGTCGACGTGGTCGTTGTCGGGGACTTTGATGTGAAACAAATGGAAAGTACTCTGCGTCGCATCCTCGGCGAGGCTCCTATGGGAGACAAGTCTCAGCCACGCCCCTTCATTGCCGTGCCCGAACGAGACACGCTCAACTACTGCGTGGCTACTGACAAGGACAAGCAGGGTGAGAGTGCGATGATTGTCAACCTCATTCGCGACACTCCGGAGGCTGAGAAGTCATCTGCCGACTATCTCGTCAAGACCATCATGGCCCGCATGATCAACATAATGGGTGCCACACGCCTGGGTCAGATAGCCCACGAGCAGGGCAGTCCGCTCGCTGGGGCCAGCTTAGCTGTGATGCCACTGAAGCGAGGGTATTTCACCTATCAGATAGGTGCCGGCGTCAGTCAGCCCGGCAACGAAACTCGCGCCGTGCGCATGCTGCTCCTGGAATACGAGCGGCTGAAGCAGGTAGGCTTCACGCAGGCCGAGTTCGACAAGGCCAAGGCACAGATGCTGCGCGACAATGCGCAGAACGCTTTCGTGTCAAAGACCAACGACGAAATAGCCAAGATGCTCGAGCAGCACTATCTCGAAGGAGAGCCTATTGTCGACTACAACGCCTTTACCCCATACGAGCGCGCCGTTCTCGACACGCTGACGCTCGCGTCGGTCAACGCGTTGATGCGCTCATGGAGTACCGACAAAAACATGTCGGTTATCCTCACAAGCCCCGACGGCCTCAGCTATCCTGCCAAGCAGGACATCCTCGACATCTTCGACCAAGTAAAGAAGATCAACTACAAAGGCTTTGCCTTCGAGCTGAAGCCTGAGGCTCCACTGCCGGAGTTCTCTGTTTCCCCGAAGCCAGGACGCATCAAGAAAGAACTAATCGACAAGTCCAACAACACGACCACTTGGAAGCTCGCCAATGGTGCCACCGTCATCTACAAGCAGGTGCCCGAGGACCGCTCCCGCGTCTGTCTGCGTGCCGTTCGTCCTGGTGGCGAGTCGATGTTCTCGTTGCAAGAGCTTCCATCCGCCCAGGTGACCACAACCTTCGTCGAGGCCGGTGGAGTGGAACAGCTCTCCTCGCAGCAGCTCAACCGCGTGCAGCAGGCCAAGGGCTTCAAGGTCGACAGCCACATCTATGGCTACAGCGAGCGCATGGAAGGCACGTCGCTCCCCAGCAGCGTGGAGCAGATGATGCAGCTCACTTACCTCCGCTTCATGCAGCCCGTCGTCGACACGGCCCTCATCAACGGGTCGATGCAGCAGAACCGCGTCTACGCCCACTTCCCCATGCGTCCGCAGCAGCGGTTGCAAGATGCAGTGGCACAGCTGCGTAGCGGCAACAATCCGCGCATGCTCAGCCAACACGGCGACTACTTCGACCATATCGACGCCAAGTCGATAGAGAATGCCTGGAACCGCTGCTTCGGCTCGGCCAATGGCTACACCTTTATTATTACTGGTGCCCAGCCCGCTTCTGAGTTGAAGCCGATGGTCGAGAAGTATATTGCATCTATCAATGGTGGCGGCAAACCGACGAGATGGGTCGACAACAAGATGTACGGCTATCAGGGCGTTACTGAGCGCACAGTGCAGACAGGCGCCATGGGTCCCTATGCCATGGTGGTTCTCGGCGTGAGTGCACCTCTGCCCTACTCGCCCGTCAACGAACTCACCAACCGCATCGTAGCCCGCGTGTTCCAGCAGCGCGCCATGGACGTAATGCGCGAGAAAGACGGTGATGTCTACACCATCAATGTCAACGAGGAGAGCAATGCCATTCCGCGCGGCTCCTTCGAGGTCTCCGCTGAGTTCCAGGCCGACACGCTCCGTGCCTCTGAGCTTCGTGACAAAGTCTACGGCATCTGGGAGCAGATGGTCAAGGGCGGCATCACGCAGGAAGAACTCACCAAAGCCTTAGCTTACTTCCAAAAGAGCTATCTCGAGGATGGCGACAAGGCTGACAAGTGGGCCGACAAGATGGCTAACGAGGTCGTCGACGGCTGCACGCTGCTCAACTATGACAACTACGCTGAGACAGCCCAGCTGGTCACAACAGCTTCCGTCAACGCTTTCCTGCGACAGATGGATGCGGCGAAGAACGTAGTGAAGCTCATCTTCCGATAAAGAGATAAGAGTGAACTTCATTCCACATTTGGATAAAATGCATTCTACATAAGATTCGCATGAAGTATAGTGATTATTTATTAAGGTATTCAGTTTGTGGATTCAGGATTGTTGAAGGATAACAAGAAGAGTCCAAGCTTTAGGTAACAGATTCTAACTTGTCCCTCCCTGCCGTAGTGATGGCGGGAGGGACTTTTTTGTTCTTCATATATTTCTCACATCCATTTGCAGGCATCCGCTTCAGACCCAATCAACATACGATAAGCGAAAGGAGAATAGTCTAATCATCCTCTTCGATGTTCTCTATTCAACGATTATTGATAATAAAAACACAGCCATTGCTTCTTTTCTCGTTTTTTTAGTAACTTTGTAAATTGAGAAAGAAGAAAGATAAATCTTGGAGAAAGAGAAAGAATTTGAGGAGTTTTTCAAGGCGCATTACCAGCACGCCCGCCACTTCGCCCGTCAGATGATAGGCGATGAGGAGACGTGTCGCGACATAGTGGAAGACTCCTTTGAAGTTCTTTGGAAGCGTTTTGAAGAGATAGAGCTGGACAAGCGGGTAGCCTTCGTCTTCCGACTCGTCCGCTTCCGTTGCGCAGATCAAGTGCGGCATAGTCAGACGACCACACTCTACGCCCAACGTTATCTGCTAGAACACTCGGAGGCCACTGACCCACACGCCATAGACCCACGGGAGGAACGCATCAAGAAGATGATGGTGCTCATGGATCAGCTGTCGCCCAAGACACGGGAGATCCTCACAGAATGCTATTTCAACCACCACAGCTACAACGAGGTGGCAGACAAATACGGCATCTCGACGAGTGCCGTGAAGAAGCACATGATGCAGGCGCTGAAATTCTTCCGTGAAAACATGGTTAAAGAGTCTAAAAAGAGCGATTAAGGGGGTACCTTATCATAAGGTGCTTACGATAGAAAGATAGACAAGGAATCAAATGCCAGAAAGAAAAAGAGAAATAGACGAACACATGCAGGAGGCCATCGATAAGTTTGATGCTGACTGCAAGCTCACCGACAAGGAGTGGAGCGACCTGGACGCTGACGTTCAGGACGACCTCGCATTGCTTGCCGAAATCGGTGAGGCGGTGTGCCGCGTCTCTTCGCCTTCTGAGGCAGAAGATGCCGATACCGACCTCGCCTGGGAAAGAATGAAAGCGAGAATGACCAACGACCATCAGCAAGAGGACCAAGCTAAAGAGGGAGAAACAAAGGAAGAAGAAGTTAAGGAGACAGAAGTCACGCCTGTATACACAAAAGAGGAAAAGACTAAAGAAACTCAGCCTGACAAGAAAAAGAAAAAGAATACAAAGACAAGGAAACTCCGCATTGTCTATTATTCCGTTGCTGCTGTGGCTGCCGCCCTGCTGCTGCTCTTCCTCGTCTCGAAACCGAAAGAAGGCGGACAAGGCTTTCGCTCTGTGGCTACATTGACCCAGAAGACAAGCCCAACTGCAAGTAAGGAAGATAAAAAACAAGATACAGCCGCTCCTGTTTCCAAGCCTGCCACAAAGGCCAACACCACTGCGACCGTCACCTGCACAGCTATCGCACGACGCAGCTTAGGCAATGCTTCCCAGCTGATCATGGAATTGCAAAACCAAGGCTATGCTGTCGACGGACAGGTGCAGCGCTCTTCACAGCCCGTGCAGCCCGGAAAGTTGGGTAAGGTGGTGCTCCCCGACGGCACAGAAGCCTATCTCTACGCTAAAAGCAAGCTGACCTATCCGTCAGTATTTGTAGGCAACACCCGTGACGTCGTATTGGAAGGCGAGGCTTACTTCAAGGTGACGCACGATGCCTCGCATCCGTTTATCATCCACACGGCCAACGCCACGACCCGTGTGCTCGGCACAGAGTTAGACGTGCGCGCCTTCCATGGCGAACCGCTTCACGTAGCGCTCATCACCGGCGTGGCAGAAGTTGTTGGCGGCAACGATGTCTGTAGGCTGAAACCCGGTGAAGCTGTCACGCTGCAAGGCTCGAATTTGCTCAAGCGGCAGGAAGACATGGATGTCTATGCCTATGCGCTGCGTGGCTTCATCTATGCCGATGACGCACCCTTTGAGAATGTGCTGAACTCCCTCGCTCACTGGTATGGCATGAGCGTAAGCTATACAGACCGCAAGAATGCCGGGCGCCGCATCCACTTCTATATGCGGGGCAGCGACTCGCCAGAGCGTGCCGCAGAGTTGCTCAGCAGCATGGGAGCCTTCAACGTGAGCGTCAAAGGCAACAGCTTCGTGGTTAACTGATCATCCGCACTTTGTCTGATGATCCGTTAACCACGCAAAGAAATTTCCATCAGAGAATCAGTCCCACAGAAGTGGTAATGCCGAAGAGGAACATATTCCTGGCTGTCTCTCCCAACACCTTATTTAATTCCCGTCCATGGTCTATCTTCAACAGATGGACAAAAGCCAAAGTATGCAAAGGCAGATAGACGATCAACGGAAGAAGGAAAGCCCAAAGATGACCTTCAACGATGAAGACGACATTCAACAGCAACGCGACGACGCCGGACAAAAGGTAAAGCATCTCGCCTCCGCGATGGCCGACTCTGACGACCAATGTCATCTTACCATCACGCCGGTCGTTGTCGATGTCACGATTGTTGTTGATTAATAATAAGGTGTCGATGACAAAACCACAGGCCAACGAAGCCAGAAACACGGTTAGCGTCACCGTCCGCGGACCCTCCGGCAGACAAAGATAATAGGTCAAACAAACAGGTACGATGCCAAAGAACACCAGCACAAGCATGTCGCCCAAACCCAGATAAGAGAGTTTGGTGGTATAAAGGAAACAGAAGAGCACGCACAGCGCGCCGACAAGAATCATCTCCAGTCCGCCAAACAACACCAAGGGCAAGCCGACAGCACAACCGAGTGCCGTGGTAATGAGCAGCGCCTTGCGCATGGCACCTTCCGTCACCCATCCCATCGAACAAGCACGCTGTGGCCCCAGTCGCGTTTCCGCATCATCGTTGCCACGCTTGAAATCGAAATAGTCGTTGACGAAATTGGCATCAATCTGCATGATAAACGCAAAGAGAAAGCACAGCACACAAGGCAACCACGCTATCGCCCAGCCATGATCAGCTATCGTCAATGCCGTACCAATCATCACCGGCACAGCGGCTCCCGTCAACGTCTTGGGGCGAGCAGCCAACAGCCAGGCACGAATGGAATTGGTTTTTACGTTATTTTCTTCTATCATCTTTTTATTTCTATTAAATGAGTCGTTCAGTTTGCAGTTTTGACTTTCTTACTGGCAGAATTCATCAAAAAAGAGCCTCAGTCCACGATAGCTATCGTCGACTGAGGCTTTTATCTATGTTTCCACAAGCTTAGAACTCAGCGTTCTTCGGCGTACGTGGGAAAGGAATGACGTCACGGATATTCTGCATACCCGTCACGAAGAGGATCAGACGCTCAAAGCCCAAGCCGAAACCAGCGTGAGGACAAGAACCGAACTTACGTGTATCGAGATACCACTTATAGTTGTTCTCATCCATGCCGCGAGCCTCGATCTCGTCGAGCAGCTTCTGATAGTTCTCCTCACGGACCGAACCGCCAATGATCTCACCAATACGTGGGAAGAGCACATCAGTGCCCTGCATCGTCTTGCCGTCAGCATTCTTCTTCATATAGAACGCCTTGATCTCGGAAGGATAGTCGGTCATAATCACCGGACGCTTGAAGTGCTGCTCTACAAGATAGCGCTCATGCTCACTGCTGAGGTCCATGCCCCAACCGGTGACAGGGAATTCGAACTTATGTCCGTCCTTGACAGCCTGCTCCAGGATACGGATACCCTCAGTATAAGGCAGACGTACGAAGTCCTCCTTGATGACAGACTCCAAGGTAGCGATCAGCGTCTTGTCGATCATCTTGTTGAGGAACTCCAAGTCGTCCTTGCAGTTGTCCAAGGCCCACTTCACGCAGTACTTGATGAAGTCTTCCTCAAGATCCATCAGCTCGTCCTTGTCGATGAAGGCAACCTCCGGCTCGATCATCCAGAACTCGGCGAGGTGGCGCGGCGTGTTGCTGTTCTCAGCACGGAAGGTAGGACCGAAAGTGTAGATAGCACCCAAGGCTGTGGCGCCGAGCTCACCCTCGAGCTGACCGCTCACGGTGAGGTTGGTCTTACGTCCGAAGAAGTCCTTGTCGTACTCCACCTTGCCACTCTTTGCCACACGGTCGAGATCGAGGGTAGTCACCTGGAACATAGATCCGGCACCCTCAGCATCACTGGCAGTAATCAGCGGCGTGTTGAAGTAGTAGAAGCCATGGTCGTGGAAATATTTATGGATGGCGATGGCCATGTTGTGACGGATGCGGAAGACAGCGCCGAAAGTGTTGGTACGCAGACGCAGATGAGCGTACTGGCGCATATACTCGAAGCTCTGACCTTTCTTCTGCATTGGATAATCACTCGGGCAACCTCCGTAGAGCTCCAGCTCAGAAGCCTGGATCTCGCAGGTCTGTCCTTTGCCCTGGCTCTCCACGAGCTTACCGGTGGCACGGATGCACGCACCGGTAGTGATGCTCTTGAGCAACTCCTCATCCACCGTCGAGGGGTCAACGACAATCTGAATGTTCTTAATGGTCGAACCGTCGTTCAAGGCAATGAAGTCCACAGCCTTGCTGCTACGATGCGAGCGCACCCAGCCTTTGACAGTCATCTCTTTTCCAAAGTCGGTGCTCCGCAGGGCATCGGCCACTTTTGTTCTACTCATGATATGTCTCTCTTTGTTGATTCAAACATACTGTTCACTCACTCTCATTACTCGAACATGCCGCTGCGCAGCATCTCCACCTCTTTCTCGGTGAGGAAGCGCCAGTCGCCACGGCGTACGTTCTTCTTGGTCAGTCCGGCGAACTGCACGCGGTCGAGCTTCACGACACGGTAGCCCAGGCTCTCGAAGATACGACGCACAATGCGGTTCTTACCGCTGTGGATCTCGATACCTACCTGGCTGTGGTCACGCTCGTCGGCATACTCAATAGCGTCGGCATGTACCTCGCCATCCTCCAGCTCAATGCCCTCAGCGATCTTCTGCAGATCTTCGGGAGCCACATTCTTGTCGAGGAAGACATGGTAGACCTTCTTCTTGAGGAACTTAGGATGGGTCAGCTTGCTGGCAAGCTCACCGTCGTTGGTCAGCAACAGCACACCAGTGGTGTTGCGGTCCAGACGACCTACAGGATAGATGCGCTCGGGACATGCGTCCTTCACGAGATCCATCACAGTCTTACGCTGCTGAGGATCGTCGCTGGTAGTGACGTAGTCCTTTGGCTTGTTGAGCAGCACATATACTTTCTTCTCAAGTGTGACAGGCTGATCGTGGAACTTCACGACATCGGAGCGGAGCACCTTGGTGCCGAGCTCGGTGACGACCTTATCGTTGACCGTCACCACACCAGCCTGGATGAACTCATCAGCCTCACGACGGGAGCAAACACCGGCATTTGCCAGATATTTGTTCAGACGAATCGGCTCGTTCGGGTCGATATTCTCCTCCTTGTACTCGATACGCTTCTTCATGCTATACTTAGCATTGGGATCGTATCCGGGACGGTGCTGTCCGTAGCCACCCTGACGGTTGTAGCCGCCCTGGCCCTGCTGACGATAGCCACCCTGCTGACGATAACCGCCCTGCTGACGATAGCCGCCTTGCTGACGAGACTGATAGCCACCCTGTCCCTGCTGACGATAGCCGCCTTGCTGACGAGACTGATAGCCACCCTGTCCCTGCTGACGGTAGCCGCCCTGCTGGCGAGACTGATAACCACCTTGCTGACGGGACTGGTAGCCACCCTGCTGGCGAGACTGATAACCACCTTGCTGACGGGACTGGTAGCCACCCTGCTGGCGAGGCTGATAACCACCCTCGCGCTGCTGATAACCACCCTCCTCGTTATTGTTGTTGTAGCGCGGACGCTGCTGATAGCCTCCCTGGCGCTGCTGATAACCGCCTTGGCGCTGATAGCCACCCTGACGCTGCTGATAGCTGTTGCGTGGACGCTGCTCGCCACCCATCAAGCCAGCACCGAAGCCCTCGGGACGGAAGCTGCTGCCTTCATCGCGGCTGCCACTCTTGTCAGAGCTGAAAGTGCGCTGTGTATGAATACGTGGACGCTGTACGCGGCCATTGACATAATCTCTCTGATAACCCTGTTGTGGACGATAGCCTTCACGGCCTGCATCGCTACTCTGCTTAGGTTGTGCGGACGAATCCTGTGTGTTCTTTTCTAATTCTTCTGCCATAATCGTTACATTGTGTAGCCTCTCGGCTTACTTGTTAATACTCTTGAAAATGATACTCTAAAAATGATATTATTAATAATGTGTAATATGAAACTATATCTTTGAACGTGCGATTACATACCCGTGTAGTTCATCGGAGTGATCGCCATCAGCTCAGCCTTCACGTCATCACTGACGTTGAGCGTCTGAATGAAATCGTGGATGGTCTGTTCCGTCATCACGTTGTTGGTACGCGTCAGAGCCTTCAGTGCCTCATAAGGATGAGGATAGCCCTCGCGGCGCAGGATGGTCTGGATAGCCTCAGCCACCACAGCCCAAGTGTTGTTCAAGTCCTCTGTCATCTTCTCCTCATGGAGGATGAGCTTGCGAAGACCTTTCAGCGTGCTCTCAATGGCGATGACGCTGTGACCCATAGGCACGCCGACATTGCGGAGCACGGTCGAGTCGGTGAGGTCGCGCTGCAGGCGGCTCACCGGCAACTTGGCAGCGAGGAACTGCAGGATGGCGTTAGAGATGCCGAGGTTACCTTCACTGTTCTCATAGTCGATCGGGTTGACCTTATGCGGCATAGCGCTGGAACCAACCTCTCCCTTCTTGATCTTCTGCTTGAAGTAGTCCATGGAGATATACATCCAGAAGTCGCGGTCGAGATCGATGATGATGGTATTGATGCGACGCATAGCATCGAAGATAGCGCCGAGATAGTCGTAGTTGCTGATCTGTGTGGTCCACTGCTCACGCTCCAGTCCGAGTTTCTCACTGACGAAGCGGTTGGCGAAAGCCTTCCAGTCATAGTTGGGATAAGCCACATGATGGGCATTGAAGTTGCCCGTAGCGCCACCGAACTTTGCTGTAATCTTGCAGGCCTTCAAGCTGTTGAGCTGTTCGGTCAGGCGATAGACATAGACCATGATCTCCTTGCCCAGGCGTGTGGGTGAGGCAGGCTGACCGTGTGTCTTGGCGAGCATGGGCACGTCTTTCCACTCATCGGCATACTGCTGTAGCTGAGCGATGAGCTCTTCCACCAAAGGATAGTAGACATCGTGCAGCGCCTCCTTGAGAGAGAGGGGCACACTGGTGTTGTTGATGTCCTGCGACGTCAGACCGAAGTGGATGAACTCCTTGTAGGCATCCAAGCCTCCGATCTCATCGAAGCGCTCCTTGATGAAATACTCCACGGCCTTGACATCGTGGTTAGTGATCTTCTCGATGTCCTTGACACGTTGAGCGCTCTTCTCGTCGAAATGGCGATAGATGTCGCGCAGACGCTCGAAAAGGTTGTGATCGAAGTTCTTCAGTTGCGGCAAGGGCAACTCACACAGAGTGATGAAATACTCCACCTCTACACGAATGCGGTAGCGGATCAGTGCATATTCAGAGAAGTAGTTGGCCAAAGGCTCTGTCTTGCTTCTATAGCGACCATCGATAGGCGAGATGGCCGTCAATGTATCCAGATTCATAATGCTGTTAATAAGCTGTTATAATACGTATTATATTCTATTCTGCAAAATTACTAATTTATTTCGACATCTAATAAAAGTGTAGTGAAAAAGATAATTAAAAAGGAAAAAAGAAAGAAAACAAGGGAGGAAGGGCGAGCGAAGATAAAGCACTGAGCGCTTCTGCATAGCAGAAGCATACAGAACCAAGCCAACACATTGCCGACCCGTAAGCAGCCATGCTATACACTGGACATCGATCGCGAACGTTTTCAAAAGAAGCATACTGAAACGGTTGCCAAAGACAAAGCGCTTTGACGTGGGCGTTGACGGATTCGAACCGCCGACCCTCTGCTTGTAAGGCAGATGCTCTAAACCAACTGAGCTAAACGCCCGATATAAAAATCCCCGCAATCCCGAAGGACTACAGGGACCACCCCTACGTGGGCGTTGACGGATTCGAACCGCCGACCCTCTGCTTGTAAGGCAGATGCTCTAAACCAACTGAGCTAAACGCCCCTATCTCGGATTGCGGGTGCAAAGGTAACACAATTATTTCATCCCACCAAACTTTTGGCGAGAAAAAAGTGAAAGGGCACAAAAAAGCCTCTGCGCTGCTGACTGAAAAGACAGCAGCACAGAGGCTGATATAGAGGGGATGGCAACCATAGACCCCATCGCTCAATTATCGTCATTCCCGAAGCATTCTCTCCGAAGTCTCCTCCACTAAGGTGTCAGTGGTGTGCAGGTCCCCTCCTCTCCCCCGGGGGGAGAGGACGGGGGCAGGGGGAGAAGAGAGACTGTCCCTTACTTCTTGATCATCTCCACCGATCTCTTGAGGAACTCGTCGAGGGCTTTGCCCTTGAGCATACCGTTCTGCAGGAGAGCCAGGTCGATGAGCTGATGCACGATCTTGTTGTCCTTGGCATAGTCGCAGAGGATCTTGTTCTTCTTGTCGCGCTGCTCGTTGACAGCCTTCTCGGTCTTCTCGAGATCATCCTTTTCCTCTTTGGTGATCTCCTCCGGTTTCTTCTTGCTCTGACTCTGATGGAGAGCGGCAAGACGAGCCTGCTGGCCTTTGAGCTCACTCTCGATCGGCTTCAAAGCCTCGTCGGTAGCCTTATGGGTCTCGTCGAGCACCTCTTTCACGAGAGCGTGGTCAGTGTTGAGCACTACCGTGTAGCTGTCCGGCATCTGACCATAGAAGCTCATACCCGGCTGGAAGTGGCTCATATCCTTCATACGACGCATGTATTCACTCTCTGTGATCAGCACCGGCTGAGCCTGCTCGCCGAGTGCCTCCATGTCAACGTTGAAGGTAGCCTTGCTGTCCATCGGCATCTGAGAGCGGAACACCTCTGACAGTTTGTCGCGGTCATCGGCTTCCAATGCACTCTTCTTTGCGTCTTCCTTCTGGATTAGGCGGTCGATGATGTCAGCGTCGACACGGGCAAAGCGGCTCTTCTCCAGTTTTTGCTCAAGCATCGACACCATCGGCATGTCGAGCTGACCGTCCATCAGCAGCACGCTGTAGCCCTTGTCCTCAGCGGCCTTGATATAAGAGTACTGGTCGTTCTTGTTGGTGGCATAGAGATAGACGAGGTCACCGTTCTTGTCGGTCTGGTTGTCCTTGATGAGCGTCTTGTACTCTTCCATGGTGAAGTACTTGCCGTTGATGTCCTTGAACAGTGCGAAATCCTTGGCACGGTCGTAGAAATCCTCCTGCGAGAGCATGCCGTAGTTGATGAAGAGCTTCAGGTCGTCCCACTTAGCCTCGTAGTCCTTGCGATCATCCTTGAAGGTCTGCTGCAGACGGTCGGCCACCTTCTTGGTGATATAGGTTGAGATCTTCTTCACGTTGGCGTCGCTCTGCAGATAGCTGCGGCTGACGTTCAACGGGATATCCGGCGAGTCGATGACACCATGGAGCAGCGTCAGGAAGTCCGGCACGATGCCCTCTACCTGATCCGTGACGAAGACCTGGTTGCAATAAAGCTGAATCTTGTTGCGCTGCAGATCGATGTTGCTATGGATACGCGGGAAGTAGAGGATACCCGTCAGATGGAACGGGAAGTCGACGTTGAGGTGAATCCAGAACAGCGGCTCGTCCTGCATCGGATAGAGCGTGCGGTAGAAGTTCTTATAGTCCTCGTCTTTCAGCGTCGACGGTGTCTTGGTCCACAGCGGCTCAACGCTATTGATAATGTTGTCGTCCTGCGTCTCCACTTCCTTGCCATCCTTCCATTCTGTCTTCTTGCCAAAGGCGATAGGCACTGCCATGAACTTGCAGTACTTATTCAGCAGAGCCGTGATGCGCGTCTTCTCCAGGAATTCCTTGCAGTCGTCGGAGATGTGCAGCACGATGTCGGTACCGCGGTCAGCCTTTTCTGTCTCCTCAAGCGTAAACTCAGGTGAGCCGTCGCAGGTCCAGTGCATGGCTTTTGCGCCCTCCTGGTAGCTCTTGGTGATGATCTCAACTTTGTCAGAGACCATAAAGCTGGAGTAGAAGCCGAGTCCGAAATGTCCGATGATGGCATTGGCCTCATCCTTGTATTTCGTCAGGAAGTCGGTGACACCTGAGAAAGCAATCTGGTTGATGTATTTGTCGATCTCCTCAGCCGTCATACCGAGTCCGCGGTCGCTGATGGTGAGCGTTTTGGCGTCTTTGTCGAGCTTGACGTGAATTGTCAGGTCGCCGAGCTCGCCTTTGAAGTCACCCTTCTGCGCCAGTGTCTTCAACTTCTGCGTAGCATCGACAGCGTTGGAGACCATTTCACGCAGGAAAATCTCGTGATCGGAATACAAGAACTTTTTGATAACGGGGAAAATGTTCTCTGTTGTAACCCCGATATTACCTTTTTTCATGGTATGCTTTCTAATTAGTATTTGCCAATAAAAACGCAAAAAGCGTGCCATGAAGATTTTTTTGAAATTTTACCGAAATATTGACAACACTTTAAAAGAAAAACGTTATATTTGCAACATAGATTCATTTCAATAGGTTAAGGTTAGTTTTTTTAAAAGGTTAAAGGCCCCAATCAGAGTAGTGATTACTGTGGATTGGGGATTTTTTAATTGGGACAATATCATTCAGATAACGCTACGGGAATGGGACTACCAGAGCAAGGTTTTAGTTCTCTGCCTCACCGATTCCCGTATTTTTGCCGTTTTAGCTAATCTTTCCAAGCCTGGCTGCTATTGCCAACGGTTTCTCTTCCACTACACCTTATTATATATAGGGGCCGACACCTTCGGTGCGACAAGCTGTCATATCACGTTGTGACACTTTTGTCACCATTTGCTTTTCTAACCTATTGGCACGGTTTTGGCAAACGTAGAGGTGGGTCGCGGAAACGCAACAACCAATATTGAAAGTTAAACATAAAGATTATAGCAACTATGACAATTAAACCATTAGCAGACAGAGTGCTGGTACTTCCTGCACCAGCTGAGGAGAAAGTAGGTGGAATCATCATCCCTGACACAGCCAAGGAGAAACCACAGCGCGGCGAGATCGTCGCCGTCGGTCAAGGCACAAAGGACGATCCTATGGTTCTGAAGAAGGGCGATGTCGTGCTCTATGGCAAGTATGCCGGAACAGAGCTGGAGGATGGCGACAAGAAATATCTGATGATGCGTCAGAGCGACGTGCTCGCTGTCGTAGAGGACTAAAGCACTGCCGAGCGCAGACATATGTTTTCACTCAATCAGTTTACTATTACATAACATTAAAAAAAATAGGAATTCACAACAATGGCAAAGATTATCAAATACAATACAGAAGCCCGCAACCTCATCAAGGCTGGTGTTGACCAGTTGGCCAATGCTGTAAAGGTTACACTCGGTCCTAAGGGCCGCAACGTCATCATCGAGAAGAAATTCGGTGCTCCTCAGATCACCAAGGACGGTGTCACCGTCGCCAAAGAGGTAGAACTTGAGGATAAGTTCGAGAACACTGGCGCTCAGCTCGTCAAGAGCGTAGCCAGCAAGACGGGTGACGACGCCGGCGACGGTACCACCACAGCTACCATCCTGACTCAGGCTATCGTCACAGAGGGCCTGAAGAACGTCACCGCCGGTGCCAACCCAATGGATCTGAAGCGCGGTATCGACAAGGCCGTGGCTAAGGTCATCGACTATATCAAGACCAACGCTGAGCAGGTCGGCGACAACTACGACAAGATTGAGCAGGTCGCTACCGTCAGCGCCAACAACGATCCCGAGATTGGCAAGCTCATCGCCGACGCTATGCGCAAGGTTTCTAAGGACGGCGTGATCACCATCGAGGAGAGCAAGACCCGCGACACCAGCATCGGCGTGGTACAGGGTATGCAGTTCGACCGTGGCTATCTGTCTGGCTACTTCGTGACCGACACCGACAAGATGGAGTGCGTGATGGAGAATCCTTACATCCTCATCTACGACAAGAAGATCAGCAACCTCAAGGAGTTCTTGCCCATCCTGCAGCCTGCTGCCGAGAGTGGCCGTCCACTGCTCGTCATCGCTGAGGACGTTGACTCTGAGGCTCTGACGACTTTGGTTGTCAACCGTCTGCGTGGCGGTCTGAAGATCTGCGCTGTCAAAGCTCCGGGCTTCGGCGACCGTCGCAAGGCTATGCTTGAGGATATCGCTATTCTGACCGGTGGTGTTGTCATCAGCGAGGAGAAGGGCCTGAAGCTTGAGCAGGCTACACTCGACATGCTGGGCTCCGCCAAGAAGGTGACTATTACCAAGGACGACACGACTATCGTCGGCGGTGCTGGTGCTAAGGAGAACATTCAGGAGCGCGTCAACCAGATCAAGAACGAGATCGCCAACACCAAGAGTTCTTACGACAAGGAGAAGCTGCAGGAGCGCCTCGGCAAGCTCAGCGGTGGTGTTGCTGTGCTCTATGTCGGTGCTAACTCCGAGGTAGAGATGAAGGAAAAGAAGGATCGTTGCGACGACGCACTCTGCGCCACTCGTGCAGCCAGCGAGGAAGGTGTTGTTGTCGGTGGCGGTACCACATACATCCGTGCTCAGGAAGAGCTCAAGGATCTCAAGGGCGACAACGCTGATGAGCAGACTGGCATCAACATCGTACGCCGCGCTATCGAGGAGCCGCTGCGTCAGATCGTCTTCAACGCCGGTGGCGAGGGTGCTGTCGTGGTGAACAAGGTTCGCGAGGGCAAGGGCGACTTCGGTTACAATGCCCGTGAGGACAAGTACGAAGATCTGCGCGCAGCTGGTGTCATCGACCCGGCCAAGGTAGAGCGTGTGGCTTTGGAGAACGCTGCTTCCGTAGCAGGTATGTTCCTGACCACTGAGTGCCTCATCTGCGACAAGCCTGAGGAGAAGCCGGCTATGCCAGCCGCTCAGCCCGGAATGATGTAATTGAGACATCGAGATAAAGATACTCATAACCACGAAGAGGTGGCAAGCGATTCGCTTGCCACCTCTTTTTTTGCGTTCATACGCAACTGCGCAGATTCAATTCATAGGATTTTCCCCGACAAAAAGTCATCATGATGAGGTCACAATCTAGAGAAGCGGAACTCAGAAACAATGGCTCAAAATCTCAGAATTGTCGGAGGTAAGACTCAAAAAGCCTTTTTCTTCCGATCATCTTCCGTTTTTGATAGTATTAAAAAGCCTTTCTGAGCAGAAATTCTCTAGAGAATTTTGGGTCAGAAAGGCTTTTTCTTCGTATCAAAATACCTTTCTGATAGCTAAAAACGGCTGTTTTGGCGAAGTAATGGAGGGTAGATCTTTATCCAAAGAAAACAAGTTACTAATTACCAACAAGTTACAAAAACACGCCCAAAATGGCGAAAATCAGAGGCAAGTACGTCCTTGCTTCAGATTTTTCGATTCTCAGAGGCGGAAAATTGTCAGTTTTCATAACAAATTCTAAAGTCAAAGAAATATATGTGTGTGTGAGGGCACGCTCACTCTTTCCATATCCACGACAGCAGCTTGTTGAGCCAGCCAATGGAGAAGCGGAACCAACGGTACTTTGCCACGGGCTTGCCACCGAAACGGAGGATGAACTCGCGGAAAGGATTGTTGGGATAAGGCAGTCCGGCATCGAGGAAGTAGATGTGGGCATAGTTATGCTTCCACGCCCAGGTGATGGCCTGCCACACGGTCATCATCGCGGGATGAAGCCACGCATAGCGCTTACGGAGGGAAGCGAGATACCACAGATAGGCGTTGCCCTCGGAATAGACACAGACGCAACCACCGATCAGACGCCCTTTGTAGAGCGTGGCGAAGAGGCGACCGTTGTCGCTGCGATAGATCTCAGCGATCTGCTTCTCCGGCGGCACGACACGATGCACTTTCCACCTGTAGAAGCCCCGCACCAGATGGACAAAGCGGTCGAGACCCTCCTCTGTGGTCACCTCACGCGTCTCTACTCCCTGCTGGTAGACATGCTCTATCTTTTTCAGCATCTTAGGTTGCAAACGGTCGTGGGGATCCATGGAGTGGAGCGAGTTGTGGATTTCCTGCCAGGGAATAGGGAAGAAGCCTTGGGAACGGAAATATTTGTAACCAAACATCTTACGTGACACATCACTGAACTCGATGAAGAAGCACAGCCGACGGCGCAACCGACGGACAAGGACTTCGAGCAGCAGCCCAAACACTTCCTCGCTGTCCACGTCGTCGGCATAGTCACCTTCGCCATAGGCGTGAGCCTGCCAGTAGAGCAGCGGCATCCACGAGGCACGCAACAGAAAGATGAGGATGTGGCCGACCACCCTACCCTGTCCGTCGGTAGCCACAGCCATACAAGGCCGCTGTCCCGGAGTGCGCTCAACGATATGGAAAAGCTCCGGGCTATGGAAGAAGTTGCCGTCGTCCATGGGCGGCAATGTGTCTCCACGTGTATAGATTGCGGTCTGATACTGCGACATTGCGAGAGAATGTTTGCTTACTGGCAAAATTAATATAATTCAAGGGAAACACAAAATAAAGTTCCACTTTTATTTTGTAACTTTGCGTCAAAAATCATACAAAGCCATGATCAACTACGATTTGCGGCGCATTCGCGCCATTGTCTTCGACGTCGACGGTGTGCTGTCGGCATCTACGGTAGGTATGGATGCTGAGGGCATGCCGCTGCGCACAGTCAACATCAAGGACGGCTACGCCATACAGTTAGCCGTCAAGCGTGGACTGCGCATTGCCATCATCACGGGCGGCAGCTCGGAGGCGATCCGCAAGCGCTATGCCTACTTAGGCGTAGAGGACATCTTCATGGGCAGCGCGATGAAGAAGGATGTCTACGCGCGTTTTCTCGAAGCCAACTGTCTGACCCACGACGAGGTGCTCTATATGGGCGACGACATTCCCGACTATGAGGTGATGAGCCTCGTGGGCTGTCCCTGCTGTCCGGCTGACGCCTGCGCTGACATCAAGAAGATAGCACTCTACGTCAGCAGCTACGAGGGTGGTCACGGCTGCGCCCGTGATGTCATCGAGCAGGTGCTCAAGGCACAAGGCAAATGGATGGACAGCGCAAAGGCGTTCGGGTGGTAAGATATGCCCAGTATAAAAGTTCATTGAGAAGGGTAAAAGCAACATCATTCTCTTCCGAGCGATTCGAAAACTATCAGCCCTAATAATTTGCATATATCATAAACAATACCTATATTTGCAAAAGAAACCCCTAAATAGGCTACGATATGACAAACAGAAGCATACTGGATTACGAGGAAAGCTTGAAGGTCTATCGCGACATGAAGAACGTACTCGATACGGCAGAGTTGAAAGGAATGAAAAAAGGAATGGAGCAAGGAATGAAAAAAGGAATGGAGCAAGGAATGGAAAAAGGAATGGAAAAAGGACTTAAAAGAGGTATCGAGCAGGGTGCTTCGGATGAAAGAAAAAAGAATGCGAAGGCTATGAAGACCTTGGGAGTGCCTTTGGAGACGATCGGAAAAATAACGGGAATGGCGATAGGGGACATCGAAAAACTGTAGGCTACTTTTGCGCTGAGGAAAAGGTTATGGACAATAAGAAAATGGAAACGAAGAAACTGAAAATCATACTTGCCAGCGCATCGCCACGACGCAAAGAGCTGTTGGCAGGACTGGACTTAAACTTCGAGGTGAAGGTGATCAAAGGCGTCAGCGAGAGCTATCCTGAGGACCTGCGTGCAGAAGAAGTGCCGCAATATATCTCACGGGAGAAGGCTGCCGCCTATCAAGTAGCTGAGAATGAGCTCTTGCTCACCGCCGACACAGTGGTCGTTGTCAACAATACGATACTCGGCAAGCCACACGATGCCGCTGACGCGCGCCGCATGCTCCGCCTTATCAGCGGACGCACGCACCAGGTGGTCACCGGCGTGACGCTGACCACAGCTAAAGCTCAAAAAACGTTTGGGGTCACGACAGACGTGACCTTCCGGCAACTTACTGACGACGAGATCGACTACTACATCACCCACTACCGTCCGTTTGACAAGGCCGGTGCCTATGGCATACAAGAGTGGATCGGCTATGTCGGCGTGACGTCCATACACGGCAGCTACTACAACGTCATGGGACTTCCTGTGCAACGCATCTATCAGGAGATCATGGAGATGGAGAAATAAAAAAATATCGGTGCCCACTACAGGCTGTTAACCGTAGTGGACACCGACTTCTTGTTCTAAACGATGTTTCTTAATCTTACTAAAGGCGAAAAAGATATTATGCCTTCTTAGCCTTCAAAGCGTCCAGTGCTGCACGACGGCCACCGAGAATCATGTCGATACGCATCTTGTCTTGCAGATTAGCCTGGGCATTCATTGTCACCAATTTGTCTGTCATAACTACAATCTTTTTACGTTGATAAGGTTGATACTATGACTCACAGCTTGCGCCGCTTGTCGTATTGTTCGGAGGCAAAGTTAGTTTTCTTATTCCGCACTACCTAATATTCTTGCAAGAAATTCTCAGTGTAATCGATTGATATTGATCTACATCAACCATGCAAGCAAAGAAATAGCCATTCAAAGCTATTTTCCAGGATACTTGAGAGGGCAGAAATAAGGCATAATTGATTTATATCAACCAGCAAGGAGACTGGTCTACAAGGTAATACATGGGTATTGCGGTCCTCCCCCTCTATAGGGGGAGTTAGAGGGGGGTCTTCTATCTTTTAAGATAAGATAGGCTGCACTCGGAAATGAAAAGAAAAACTGCGTTTTCCTTTGTCATTTCACTCGTTTGCGCTATCTTTGCACTTAGTTTATCATTTAATCATAAAAAGCCATGACTGTAACAGACATGCAGGAGATAAAAACAGCCAGCATTCAAAAGCTGACAACAGGAAAAGACGGCGGACAGGACGTCCTGCTCGTCTCACTCAAGGAAGCCTATCAAAGCAAGCCACAATATCAGCGGGCTCTGAAGAAGGAGTTTGACCGCTGCAAAGATTTCGACCATCAGCATCTGCTGAAATTCCTCGCCATGAAAGACGTGGAGGGACTCGGCACATGCATTGAGATGGAATGGGAAGATTCCCGCTCGCTGCTCGAATACCTCGACGAAGGACACAGCGAGGACGAGAAGAAGCGTGTGGTCGGTCAGATTGCATCTGCTCTGGAATACCTTCATGAAAATGGAATGGTGCATGGTGCGCTCGACCCCGCCTTTATCTTCATCACCAAGAAGACCGACGAGGTGAAGGTGCTTAACCTGAGACTGCGCTACGCCGACACGATGAGTATGCCGAACAGCAGCCTGCGCTTCATCGCACCGGAGGCCAAGGACGGCACGGTGACGCTGGACGCACGCGCTGATGTCTACTCTCTCGGTATGATCGTCAAGACCATGAACCTTGGCACCGAGTATGACCAAGTCGTCAATGGCAGTTGCAGTTTTGGTCGCAGCGAGCGCTACGCCAGCATCGAGGACTTTATGGAAGCCTTTGAGCATCACCGCTATAGCCGCAAGAGCGAAGAGACATCATCGCCCGTCAACAGAAAGATGGTGGGACTGGTGGCTGCTATCGCCGTACTCGTGGTCATCGCCGTCGTACTGCTCTTCAGCCGTGGCGGACAGTCAGACCAGCAGGCCGCCAACACCGACTCTACCGAGGTAGCCAGCAACGATCAGTCTCAAAGTACAGATACGACCAGCAACAGCGTATCGGGCTCTGTGACTCCGTCGGCCGACAGCACAAGCGATGCTCAGCAGACTGCCGCCGCTCAGACTCCGCAATACACGGGCGACCTGGTGTTCCTCAACAACCTCGTACCGCAGATGCACATCGACATCGACAAAATCTATGCCTCCAGCACTGATCCTGACCAGATCCATAAGAAGGTAGCCATCTACTACAAAGGTCTGCGCAAGACGCTGGGAAGCCTCAACGAACAGCAGTTCGCCGCCTTCGACAAGGCTTTCAGCGATTATATCAAGTCGAAACAGCAATAACGAAAAAAAGGTGTAGCACGCCGCAAAGCATACTACACCTTATTATATATATAGAAAAAGGCAATCACCTCAATGCGGTGATTGCCTTTTTTCTTATTCTTGGAAGCTGCGCCAAGCAATCTTGAGAAGCACCAAGCAGTCTTGAGAAGCAGCTACAAGCGCTTACTCCTTCAGCGCATTCCAACCTTGCGCCGTGATGTCAAACTCCTTATTGTCGCGAGTGATCAAGCGAGCGCCCAACTCCTCTTTCGTGATATATCCGATCTGCTTAATGCCCTTGCTCTCCAAAGCATCGAGCTTGTCGTGATCACCAATAGGACAGGTGAAGAGAAGCTCATAGTCGTCGCCACCGTTCATCGCGCACGTGGTGACATTCATGTTCAGCTCTTCCGCCATCACTGCTGTCTGATAGTCGATCGGAATGTTCTTCTCATAGACGCGGCAACCACAGTGGCTCTGCTTGCAGATATGCAAGAGCTCGGAAGAGAGTCCGTCAGAGATGTCCATCATAGCCGTGGGATGGATATTGTTCTCCCGCAGCAGGTTGATGACATCGCCACGTGCCTCCGGCTTGAGCTGTCGCTGAAGCAGATATTCCTTACCGGCAAAGTCCGGCTGGAAGTCATTGAGCTTGCGTGCCTCCTGCTGCAAATGCTCCACGAGTTTCGTGTTTCCGGCCTTGTGTGCTTCCTGCAACTTCTTGTTCATGGCGTCGACCTGCTGATAGAATACACTCTTCTCGCGCTCGAGCAACTGCAAGCCCATGTAGGCCGCACCAAGATCGCCTGTAACACATATCAAGTCCGTCTCGTTGGCGCCATTGCGATAGACGATGTCGTCTTTCTTTGCCTCACCGATACACGTGATGCTGATGGCCAGTCCCGTATAGGATGCCGTCGTGTCTCCACCAACCACATCCACGCTCCATTTCTCACAAGCCCGGCGCAGTCCATCGTAGAAAGCCTCGATGTCCTCCACTTTCAATCGCTTGCCAATGGCCAGCGATACCGTCATCTGCCGTGGCGTGCCGTTCATGGCAAAGATATCAGAGATATTCACCATCGCAGCCTTGTAGCCCAACTCCTGCATCGTGATGTAGGTGAGGTCGAAGTGTATGCCCTCCATGAGCATGTCTGTAGTCACCAATACTTCCGAATCAGGATAGTGGAGCACGGCGCAGTCATCGCCCACACCGTATCGTGTCGATTCGTTGACCGGCTTGATATCTTTAGTGAGATGATCGATCAGACCAAACTCACCCAACTTTGCTATTTCCATATATTCTCCTAAGAGTATCTGTATACTATGTTACTCTGTCTTTTATTGAGTCTGTATACTATGTTACTATGTCTAACTCAAAATCAGTATACTATGTTACTCTGTCTTTTCTACTTGTTACTCTGTCTAATGATCATTTCGCGCATGATCTCCGTCATCTTGGGTTCAGCGCTTTTGGCAGCCTTCTGCACTTCCTCATGGCTGACTTCCACTGGTGGTTCAAAGCCGCCCAAGTCAGTGATGATGCTCATGCCGAAGACCTTGATGCCGCAGTGACGTGCTACGATCACCTCCGGTACGGTCGACATACCTACCGCGTCACCTCCCAAGAGATGATACATCCGGTACTCGGAAGGAGTCTCGAAGGTAGGACCCTGCACGCCCACATAGACACCATGCTGCAGGGCTATGCCCTTCTCCTTGGCAATGCTGTCGGCGAGTGCAATCAGCTCATGGTCGTAAGCCTCGTGCATATCGGGAAAGCGCGGACCTGTCGGGAAGTTCTTGCCACGCAAAGGATGTTCGGGGAAGAGATTGATATGGTCGGTGATGACCATCATGTCGCCGATGTGGAACTTCGGGTTCATGCCGCCTGAGGCATTGCTGACGAAAAGCGTCTTGATACCTAACTCATACATCACCCGCTCAGGGAAGGCGACTTCCTTCATCGAGTAGCCCTCATAGAAATGGAAACGGCCGTCCATGGCGATGATGTCCACGCCGCCGAGCTGTCCGAAGATCAGTTTGCCGGCATGTCCCTCCACCGTTGACACAGGGAAGTTGGGAATGTCCTTGTAAGGGATCTCCAGTGTCTTAGTTATCTCGGAAGCTAATTGTCCGAGGCCTGTTCCCAGAATGATGGCGGTCTGCGGGCTTGCTGTCATCCTTGCCTTTAGCCAGGATGCTGTTTCTTGAATTTTTTCGTACATAGCTAATGATTTTATGGTTGAACGCCTCAGCCTCGTCAAGCATAAACCTGATGCGGATGGGCAGGCGGTAGAGATGCCGCCGCACATCGTCGTCAAGTCCTTCGAGGTTTTCGAGACGTGTACTGTCTTTGTCTGTAGTGATGATCAAGCGCGGCTCCGGCAATGACTGGAATGCCTCGTTGATGCGCTGCGCGTCCTTTGCCTTGAAGAAGTGGTGATCGGCAAAGGTCAGCGGGGTGATCGTCCGGCACTGTTTCTTCAGGTCGGCCTCCATCTGCAAGGGAGAAGCGATGCCCGTGAGCAACAACACATTCTTGCCACAAAAAGGTGATTGAGCGTCCGCAAGCGGCTCGGCCTCCTTGGGGAAGACGGCCACGGGAGCGTCGTAGTCGATACAGGTGAAGTAGAGTTCCTGATAGGGATAGAGGTTCATGGCCTTGGTGAGCACACGAAACTCCATCGGCTTCAAGTCTTTCGGACACTTGGTAATGATCACGATGTCGGCACGGCTCTTTCCGTTGAGACTCTCGCGCAGACGTCCCGCCGGCAACAACTTGTCGTAGATGATCAACCGGTGATAGTCAACCAACAGAATGTTGATGCCGGGCTGGATATAGCGGTGCTGATAGGCGTCATCGAGAAGGATAACGTCGACATCGTGAGTCTCCTTGTCATGCGTCAGCCGGTCCACGCCCTGACAGCGGTTCTTGTCTACAGCGACATAGACATCGGGGAATTTCTGTTTCATCTGGTAAGGCTCATCTCCGATTTCGCGTGCCGTCGTCTCGTCATCAGCGAGTACATAGCCTTTGCTCTTGCGCTTATAGCCACGCGAGAGCACGCCAACCTTTACCACATCTTTGAGTAGTCGGATGAGATATTCCACATGTGGCGTCTTGCCGGAACCGCCCACTGTGATATTGCCCACAGCAATGATCGGTATCGCAAAAGACCGCTTTTTTAGCACGCCAAGGTCAAAGAGCCAGTTGCGGAAGCCTACGCCAAGGCCATAGAACCAGCTCAACGGCAAGAGCCATTCATTGATTTTGATGTAATCCCCTTCTGTTCGCATGATTATTATTTAATTATCAACTCATAAGGCAGCCGTGCCTGCAATCGGCTCAACATCATAGCCCGACGCATCATCATATAGGCACCGTAGTCGTCGCCCAACACTGAGCGCAGCTGACCGTCGAGATAAGAACCTGTGGAACCGCTGAACATGTCCATCATCTGGTCAAGCATGTCCTCTGCTCCAGGATAAGAAGCGGTATGCCACTCTGAGAGCGAAGCCAGCTTGGCAGCTTTTGCCACGGCCACGTCCAGTCCGCCTAACGCATCAACAAGTTTGAGCTTTTGGGCATCCATACCTAAGTAGACATGGCCCTGAGCCAGTTGCTCCACACGGTCCATCGTCAGACCACGGCCTTCAGACACACGGAACTTGAAGAGACGGTAGCCCCGATCGACAGAAGCCTGTAAAAGTGACTGCTGCTCCATATTTATCGGAGCCATATCGTCGCCCATGACAGTGTTGCGGTTGGTTTGAACATAATCGGCATTGATGCCTAATTTGCCCGTCAGCAGCTTTGAGCGGTCGATGCTCACGCCATAGATGCCTATGCTGCCCGTCAGCGTGGTGGGCTCCGCGACAATATAGTCGGCAGGCGCACTGATGTAGTAACCACCCGAAGCTGCATAGCCGCCCATCGACACGACAACAGGCTTGCGCTTGCGCAGTTCCATGACGGCATGCCAGATCTGCTCTGAAGCATAAGAGGAACCACCGGGAGAGTTCACACGGATGACGACAGCCTTCACGTCATCGTCGTCGGCCAAGTCGTTGAGATCATCGGCCATCTCCTTGCCAACTATCATGCTGCCACTGTCGAACATCGACTGCGGCGAGGCTTCGTCGACAATCTCTCCCTCGGCATAGTACACTGCGATCTCGTCACCGTCGCTTTCTTTGTCCGTGGAAGCCAGGTCGCTGACCGATACCTGCGGGATCATGTCGTCCTTGTCCAACCCCAGGCGTTTCTTGATATTGGCTTTCATCTGGTCGGCATAAAGCAATCCGTCGACGAGATGATATTTCTGAAAGTTCTTCGTGTCCTCCAAGCCTATGTACCGGTCAGCGTAAGCGTTGAGTGTGTCGGCACTGATCTTGCGGTTCTTACTCACCGTCGCCACGATCTTATCCCAGGTACCTTGAACGAACCTTGTCGTCTGGGCACGGGCTTCGTCGCTCATGTGGTCGTTGATCAGCGGCTCTGTGGCACTCTTGTACTTACCACACTTAAACACATTGAATTTGATTCCAATCTTATCCAACAACGGCTTGAAGTACATCATCTTTCCGCCGAGTCCGTGCCAATCAACACCACCTTGTGGATTGAGATAGATCTTATCGGCTGCACTGGCCAGGTAATAGGTTAAGGCATTATAGCTGTCGGCGTATGCCACTAACCATTTTCCTGAGATTTTATAGTCCTGCAAGGCATTGTATATCTCTTCCACCTGAGCAGGATCGGCATCGAAGTATCCTCCCTCAAGATAGATACCGGCTACCTTGTCATTGGTCTTTGCCTGCTTGATTGCAGTAAGCATATCTTCCAAAGTCTGGCTGGTGTTGCCTTGCAGTTCATTGCGCAGCGAAGTACTCCCATGATCTGACAAGCTGCCATCAAGCTTTAGAACGAGAACACTGTTCTTCTTCACGCTCGCCGTAGCCTCTGATGCCGCCATCATACCCGACAGCGTCATCATAGCGATCATGAACGCTACGATAGAGAAAACGAAAAGGCCGACTATCGTCGCCCCGGTCATCTTAAAGAAATCTTTCATACACTTGATATTGTTGGATGATTAGAAACAATAGAGTTTATGGTTTCAACATTTCTGCAAACTTACGAAAAAAAAATCACATAAGCAACTTTTCTTCTATGAATAAACCACGTTGACCTTGACTGTAACCTTAAATCCGCAACAAAGCGTTTAATTTTCTATTAATAATTTTTATAAGTCTCTGAGGAACAATAAGTTCCTCAGAGTTTTGTCATTTGCAGAATTTTCACTAATTTTATGGTGCAAAACAAAAA